>Ga0316222_1000409_pt1 | contig 67271 bp, 56 predicted proteins | sample TBH18011metaG_FD_206008 | JGI IMG/M metagenome (GOLD analysis project Ga0316222, IMG submission 206008) | Freshwater microbial communities from Trout Bog Lake, Wisconsin, USA - TBH18011 | ecosystem: Environmental > Aquatic > Freshwater > Lake > Hypolimnion/Profundal zone | place: USA: Wisconsin... | reverse complement strand
GTGATCACACCCGCGCCGCTGAGCGTCGCGCCAGACGCCACAGAGGTCGTCGCCGTCCCAGCGCCCACATTCCATGAACCTGATAATGTGAGCGCTCCATATGAAACACTGGTAGCGCCGGTGTAGTTATTGGTGCCTGATAGAATAACAGTGCCGCCATCTGTCTTGCTAAGCGCGCCGCTACCAGAAATGACACCAGACACAGTACCGACAGATCTGTTGTAAGACCGAAAAGTTCCGCCTCCTGCTCCTAAATTAATATTGTTGGCAAAACTGATATTTCCAATAAATAGAAGTCCGGCACCATTAAGTGTGATAGTGTTAGTACTATTCCCAAACGAACTTGATCCATCAATCAAGCCGCTGGTCATTGTGATGCCACCGGTGAAACTGTTGCTGCCGGTCAGGAAGAAATCGCTCGGATCGCCGCCGCCGGTGCCGGAAAGGTTGCCCCATGCGGAGATCGAAAGATTGCCAGTTCCAGTAATGTTTCCTGACAGCTTGGTCGTGCCGTAATTGACGGCGCTGATGGTGGCATTTGAACCGGTAAGGGTGATAGCATTGGGCAGGGTCATCGCCGCCGACAGATTGAGCGTTGCGGTGCTTGCGCCCATTGAAATTGCGCCGGTGCCAAGGGCCGAAGCATTCGCTGCGGTTGTTATGCCGGAGCTAAGCGTTGTGCCGCCCGTATAGGTATTGGCACCCGACAGCGTCAGCGTGCCAGTACCAGCCTTGGTCAGCGATACGGTGCCAACAGCGTTAAAGATAACACCGGAAAAGGTGGTTGAAGTGTTGGCCCCACCGGTGGTTAGCGTGGCGGCGGTGGCGCTGGTATCGCCGACGGCTCCGCCGCCTGCAAGGCTGCCAACAGTGTCCGAATAACCATAAAGATCCAGCGTGCCGCCGCTCGCCACGGTCAGCGCGGTCGCGGTGGGCAAGGCGTTGGTGGTGCCCGTGCGGAGGATAGCTCCGTTATAGCTTACCAGTGTGGCACCAGTATAATTGTTGTTGGCGTTGGTCAGGATAACGTCGTCGCCAGCGCCTGAATTGTTGCTGGCATCCAGCGCCAGCCCACCCGAACCGGTGACTTGACCCGAAATGGTGATAGTGTTGCCGGTGTTGAAGCTGCCCACCGAACTGGCGGCATTGTTCAGCGTCACCGTGCCGCTGAGGGTCGTCATGCCGGCACCCGTGCTGCCATCACCGAACAACGCGGCTTTGAGGTTGTTCCCGCCGCCTGCGGTGTTGCCACTGGCGCCTGCGCTGTTGATCACGAAATTGTTGGCAACCGTGCTATTGCCTGCAATCCAAAAACCCACTCCGCTGTTGGCGTTAACACTGACTGTGCCGGTACCGAACGCCGTGGCATTAAAAATTGTGGTATAATTGCCGCCGCTGATCGAGGTGCCGCCGGAATAGGTCGATGCCCCCAATAAATCGAACGCCCCGCTGCCGGTAACCGCCAGCCCCAGTGTACCAGAGCCGTTCTGGATCAAGCCGGAGAAATTGGTGTTGGAGTTGTTCCCCCCTGTGGTCAGGGTAACGGCGGTAGCGCTGGAATCGGTAACCGTACCGGCCCCCGCCAGTGAGCCGATAGTGTTCGAGTAACCAGCAAGGTCCAAAATCGCCCCGCTGGCCATCGTGACCGCCGAATTACTGCCAAAGGCCGATGTCGAGCCAGCCTTCAGCGTACCGGCAGAAACCGTCGTGGCGCCGGTGTAGGTGTTTGCGCCGGTGAGCGTCAGAGCGCCCGTGCCCACATTGGTCAGCGCGCCCGCGCCTGATATCACCTGCGATATCGTATTGGCCGCCGTCGAGGTCAGGCTTAGCGTGCCGGCATTGCTGATCGCCCCGTTCAGGCTGATCGCCCCAGCGCCCGAACTGATCCCAGTGGTTCCGCTGAGGGTCAGCGTGCCATTGACGGTGATCGCCCCGCCGGCGCTCGACAGGGTGGCGCCCGTCAGCGTTGTGCCATAGCCAGAAGTCGTGGCGCCGATCGTAATCGCACCCGCACCCGTGGTGCCGATGTTGCTGTTGATCGCGATCGCGTTCGTCGTCGAGAGGAGGCTCAGCGACGAGGCGTTACTCCAGTTGACTGCCGAAATATCGGTGATCGATCCGGTGGCGATGATCGAAACATTGCCCGCAGCCAATTGGTTATCGAGCGTCGTGACATTGATGTTGGAGGACGAACTTGCCGCGGTGGAAATCGTTATATTGCCCGAAAAGCCAGTCAAAGGCGTCGGAGTGTTCAGCAGGATCGGATAGAGGCTTGCCTGCGACCATATGGTGGAAAAGGTAAGCCCGGGGAAATTGCTTTGAACCTGGAATTGCGCTGGCGTTAACCCCGTCGCGGAAAATGTTCCGGCATTGCTCCCTATGCCTGATGCATAACCGCTGGTGTTCCAATAGGAACTTGTAACGCTATTGCCACTTGTAAGGGCTCCAATAAAGCCACCAACAGCGCTAGTACCACTTACAGAACCATAGGCATAAGAAGATGTTATAGATGTAGCAGAGCTATAAAATGTTATATCACCTCCAAAACCACCGACATTGGTCCCTCCGGACACATTACCAGCAGCATAAGAGTTTGCTACAGTTAGGGCGACGTTAGTGTAACCTATAAAACCACCAACATTTGTAGATCCACTCCCACCGGTTACGTTTCCAGTTGAGTAGCTATTAAAAATGGCATGCCCAGTCGTGCCATTATCTTCACCAATGAATCCACCTATGGCAGTTGGTGCGGCCCCGGTACCTGTAACGTTCACTGATGATGAGGTGTATGAAATTGTTGTATTCGCGCCGCCCAAATAACCCGCAACCCCACCAACATACGCATTTCCAGAAACTGATCCAGATACAGATACCTTTTGGATATTTATGGAATCAGCAATTAATCCGATTAGCCCACCAACACTGCTACTGCCTATAATTGATACATTGCTTAATGACAAATTTTGAACAACAGCTCCCGTAGATGTGCCTCCAAAAAGACCTACGCCACTTGCGGAAGGTCTGTTTATATACAGATTTAATAGATAATTGTTCTGCCCGTTAAATGTGCCGGTGTATGTGCTGATCGGGTTAAATCCCGCCCCCGCGTTCCACCCCGACGTACCGCTGGCATCAATGTTGCCCGCCAACGAAAAACTCGCCGCCTCGTATGTGGCCGAGGTGCCGATACCCTGCACACCATAAATGTCTGTGAGCAAATAGGGCGAACCCGTCGTGCCGGCTCCGCCTGTCGCGCGCAGATAGCTTGCGCTGGTACCAACCTGAAAATTACTGGCGGAAAAGGCAGGAAGCGACGCGTTATTTTGCGACCAAGCCCCCTGGGTAAGGTTGAACAACGAGACATTCACCGCGCCAGCAGTATCAGTGATCGCCGAGGTCGCTGCAGAGCCGGTCAGCGTAAGCCCGCCAGAGTTGGCCGTAACGGCGCCGCCAATCGTCAGGCTGGAAAAGCCGGTCAATGTCACCGCGCCGCTAGACGGCAGTGCATTGAGCGTGGTCGCACTCGTGTCGTTCAGCGTGAAAGCGCCGATGGTCCCGCTGGCGGTGATCGAGCCGATCGCGTTGCTGCCGGTAAGATTGACCGTGCCCGCACCGCTGATTGCCAGGGTGCCCGCCGTTATCGCGCCGGTGCCCGATAGCGTGCCGCCGCTGCCCACCGATGCGGTTGCCGTCCCCGCGCCCACGGTCAACGAACCTGTCAGGCTGAGCGTCCCGCTATTCACCGTGGTCGTGCCGCTATAGGTGTCAGCGGCCGAGAGCGTCAGGGTAGAGCTGGCGCTGGTATCCTTGGTCAGCCCGCCCGCGCCTGAAATCACGCCCGACAGGGTCTGGGCGGCGCTGGAGCTGTCATCCAGGGTCGCGCCGTTGGCGATGGAGATCGCCCCCGCATAGGTGCCCGAACCCAGTGATCCAGCGCCTCCGATATCCAGCGTGCCAGCCGACACCGTGGTGGCGCCGGTGTAGGTATTGACGCCGGTCAGCGTCAGAGTGCCAGCCCCCGATTGCGTTAAAGCAATCGTGCCAGACAGCACGCCGGAAATAAAACTGGCGGCGCTTCCCGCGACATTCAGTGTTTCGGTGCCGGTTGTTCCTGCAGCAACATTGCCCGAGATGGTGACGGCACCGCCGGTCAGGTTCCAGGCCACTACCGTCCCGGCCCCCTGCGACATAGTCGTTGCACCAGTTACGTTAACCGCGTTGGAACCCGCGTTGATATTGATGGTGCCCCAGTTCCAAAAATTGCCGTTAATACCATTGGTAACGTTATTCAACGTGACCGCGCCCGATGCGTTCAGGGTGAGCGTGTTGGTGCCGGTGCTACCCCCAGAGAGATATCCGGTAATGCTGGTCGTCCCGCCCACCGTCAGCGTCGGATTTACGTTGGCTTGAAGACCAAGCCACGCGCTAGAGTTCGTGGTCGAGTTGATCGTGAGGTTGCCGCCGACGGTCAGGCTGGCTGGGATCAGCACCATGCCGGCCGTAAGCGACAAATTGCCTGTCCCACTGTAATTTGTGGGTGTGCTGAACGATGTTGCCGAACCAAATGAATAGTTCAGATTGGAATTGTTGATGATACTGCTGGTGCTGGCAATGCTGCCCGTGGTGCCGCCATTGCCGACATTCAGCGTGCCGGCACTGATCGTAGTGGTGCCGGTATAAGTGTTCGCTCCGGTCAGCGTGAGGCTGCCACCACCGGTGACAACCAGGTTGCTGGTTCCGTAATCACCGTTGTCGTGGAGACTGTTACCAACGGTCAATGTCACGCCCGAACTGATGTTGAACGTGGTGGTCAACAGGCCCTTTTCGCCAAGATTTATGGCAGTCAGCCCGTTACCCGTGGTACCCGCCACGATGGAGCTGTTGGCCGTAACATTTACCGTGCCCCCCAACCCAAAAGCCTGCCAAGTAGTACCCGGCCCGCCACCATAGGCCAGCAATTGGCCACCATTGAGGTTCAAACCGCTTAGCTGGTTAAACGCGTTGTTGCCCGATTCCAGAATGCCGCCGGAATTGACGGTAATCGTCGGCGAAATTACATTTTGATTTCCCTGCCCCCAAATATTGGTGACACCAAGCAGCAGTGTGCCACTGTTATTGATCGCAACATTGGTGGAAGCCGACAAGGCGCCAATAGCATTTAACGAAATCGTTCCCGCATTGATCGTGGTGGCGCCGGTATATGTATTGGCGCCCGTCAGCGTCAGGGTGCCAGTTCCGTTCTTTGTCAACGCACCCGTGCCTGAAACAACGCCAGACATCGCCGACACCGCATCGGTATTGGCCAGCACCAGCCCGCCCTTGACGGCATAGGCGCCTGCAAGCGTAATATCAGGCGCGGTGAGGGTGAGCGCGCCGCCCGCCGCTGTCGACACCGACACGCTGGCTGAGGAATCCTTGATCTGTGTAGAGGCCGACAGCGTGACCCCCGCAGTCGACAGTGCCGTGGCCAGTGTGGTGTCCAGCAGATAGGCAGTGTCCGTGGTAGAGGCATCCCCCTGCACCGTGGCCACGCTGACGGCGCCGGAACAGCCTGCATCCCCCGTGTGGCAAATGATGATGGTGCCCGGATCGAGTAACAGGTTGCCGGTGCGCCCATGCGCCGCCAGCAGATTGGTGACGCCGGTGTAGGCCAGGCTGGCGCCCGAGACTTCGGCGCTGCCGCCATCGCCGCTGGCGCCCAAACCTTGCGCGGAAATTTGGCCAGCAAAGGTGGTGCTGTGGTCTGACCACACCGTGACCTGCCCACCGTTGCCTGCGGCGGTGCTGTCGGCCTTGATGGTGCTGGCGGCGTCAATGGATGCGGTGCTGGCAGTGGTGAGGCCAGCAACCGCAGCGCCGCGCGCGCCTCCGCCAATTTCGATGGTGCCCCCGCCAGCAGAGCTGCTGGCGTCAATCGTCGCGCCGGCCAGCGCAATGTTGCTGCCGCCAATGGTGACAGCTCCACCCTTGCCGGAGCCAGCCGAAACGTCGAGCTTGCCGGAGACTTGCGTGGTCCCCTCGCCGCTATTCAGCACCAGCTCGCCACCATCCATGCGCGCCGACTGCGCGACAAGCTTGGTGGGGATATGGACCGCGCTGCGTATCGCCCCCACTACAGACTTGGCACGCAGGATCGCACTGGTCCCGGCGGCCGCGTCGGCCTCGCTTTGCGGCAGGCCCAACTGCAAAAAGCCGTCGCCCGTAAAATCGAGTGTGGTCACCTCGCCAGAATTCAGCGCGATTCTGCCGAGCGGCACGGTAATGGTGCCCGAATTGCTGACATTGCCGCCCAGCAATGCCGCAAACCCACCGCGGCCTACCGTGATCGACCCCGCGTTCGACACCAGCGCCGAAGCGCCGTGCCCCTTGAACGCCATCTTGCCGCTCGTGAAATCGCTGTCAGCTATATCCAGCGTCGAGGCGACAAAGCCCCCGCCCAGATCAACCGCGCCTGTTGCTGTGATCGCTATGCCGTTGGGGTTGACCAGATAAACCTGCCCATTGCCGGTGATCTGGCCGGCAATGGTGCTGGTGGTATTGCCCGTCACGCGGTTGAGGATCGCTGCTCCGGCTCCCGGCTGAACGAACCGCACTGTATCGCCCGCGCCCACAGAAAAGCTGTCCCAGTTGACGACCGCGCGGTTACTTGTCTGAGTAACGGTGGTGGTTGTGCCGTTTGTCACAATGGTCGCGCTGCCGGCTGCCACACGCCCACCCTGCGGCAAAACCGCTTGGGCGTGTGCTGTTCCTGCGCCCAGCAGTGCTGAGCTTGCCAGCAAAATGGTCACATAGCCGCTTTGCCTTATCTTGCTTTTTTGCGGACGAGTGTTGAACTCTGCCGTTTGACGTGCAGATTCAAGCACTAGCACGGTCGAGTGAGGGTAACGGACCATGCTTTAGAAATGAAACCCAGCGGAAAGGGTTGCACGCTGGCCACCGCTGCGCCCAGCGACATTGCTGAAATCGTGACCGAACTCAAAACTGATTGTGGCCCCGGTCCCCTTCAAAAACGGGATACCGCTGAGGCCGATACGACCGCCCAGCCCTGCTGATTCGGCAGTGTAATAACCGGTGCCATGCTGTTCGACCGCAGTTGGCCGCGCCACCCAGCCGCAGCCTCCAGCGCCAAACAAATAGGGCGCGATAGTCATCCTGCGCCCCAAAGTTAACGGCGGATAACGCAGTTCACCGCGCAAGCTTGTTCCAGTATCGACATTGAAGCTGCCGTTCGGGAATGCGGACACCCCATTGGCCGCATCCAGCGCGAACTGTTCCGAAAGGAACAATGGCTTGCCAAAGCTGGTCTTGCCGCGCGCGGTGATATCCAGCGCAAAGCCCGAAGGTCCTGGCAACGTAACCTCGCCGGTGCCTTCAAATGTCGCAAAGTCTGCTGACGCGCCAACTCGCGACGTGGGTAGGGTTTTGCTGCCATTGCGTCCCGCCAACCCATGTGACAACACCATGGTGACCGACGCTGGAACATTGCCGAAATCACGCTGCCAGTTGGCACCCATCCGCCATACCAGATAATGGTCGCGGCTGGTCTGGGCTCCAAACTGCAGCAGCTTTTCGGATTGGGTAACGACCTCATATGCGTTGGTAACGTTCAACGTTTGTTGGCGGGTGCGGATTGCGGCGATCGACAGGCGGGCGAAGCCCCGGCTGTAATTGCCGACGCTTTGCGGCACGCCCGGGGCGGGCATTGGCTGCGTGCGCGAATTAAGGAACTCTGCCGTCAGCGTCGCGCCGTTGTTGTCGATCGGCAGCACATAGCCTGCACCGATCATCCCCAAGGTGGCTTTGGGAAAGCCGTAGCGGCCCACATCCGCCTGCGAGCCCACGGTCAAATAGGCTTGGTCGCCCAGCCCAAAAGGCCCGTTCAGCGCCAAATTGCTGGTGAATTGCCATTCGCCCAACGGAGCCGGCAAGCTATTATCTGCGCCAATCTGGCCTGCGATACGCGCAAAATTGCCTTCGACAATCAGCATCACTCCGCCGGTGGTGGTGCCAGGCGTGATGGCGCTGCGCAGCCGAGCCCCAGCCATATCACCCGCCAACAGCAGAGCCCTCTCGATTGCCGCCTGGGTAATGTGGTGCCGCCCGACCAGCGGCAGCAACCGCGCACGAACCGCGCTGCGGATAGGTGCGGCCAGATGCGACAGGTCCACGCCTTCGATAGAGCCATCGATCACAGCGACCTTCACCAGCGCGCCCGGTGCCAGCCTCTGTGGGGGCACAATGACCCGCGCAAGAATATATCCCCGGCGCGCATAAGCCTGCTCAAGCTTGCTGGCGGCCCCATAAAGCTGAGCAAGGGTCATGTGTTGATGCCCAACGCCAGCAATAAACGCAGCATTGGCTGCAGCCATGTTGGGGAACGCGCCATCAATACGGGCGTCGCCGACATTGACGGCAAAGTTGGGATTGGTCGGCAGCGCTGGAACAGCTTCCTCGTCGCGGCGCAGAACTTCCTTGGGCCGCTGTTGCGGCGGTGGCGCGATATCGCGGGGCGTCACTAGGCTTGGCGCCACACCATGAAGCGGCTGAAATAACTGAGCATTGGCAGGATTTGCTACGACACCAATCGCCAGAATCGCAATCGAAAGAGTTGTGAAATGCAATGGCAAAATGCACGCCGGATCCACGTTTTTCGACAGTTTTATCCGAGCGCTCACAACTGGCCTTTCGCAAATGCAATCGATGCCAAGCAGTTGCACAAATTTCAAAATAATGCGGAAATTCGCGTCTAGGTAATTAACCATGAACAACAGGCAAAGACGCCAATACTGGGCGCCTTTGGGTTGGTGATATGCAGTCGAATAAGATAGACGTTGCAACCGCAATAGGGGTTCTGCGGACATGCCCGCCCCCATAAATAAATTTGAACTGGCCAATCTCTATAGGGGGCACAGTCCGAGCGATGCGCCAATTTGACTTTGCAGCAATCCGTCAAGCGGCTTAGTATAAACCTAGCCTAACATTCTGTTTATTTAGGTGTGGTTTGCCAAATTGGAATTCCCCAATTTGGCTGACATCCCTAAGTTAGTTTCTGGATGTCGATGTCCGGGCCAGACCGGTTGCTTTGTCACCTAAGTTTTCGCACTGATATTGGCAAACCTGCAAAATCTGGAATGAGGATTATAACAAAGCTGCCAATAATGGCCAAACAAGCTTCATTTTTGACGTCGGCGCTCCACCAACGGCGCTGCTGCGCCAGCTAGGCGGTGTGAAATTCCCGCTGACACAAGATTGTCATGACTTAGCCGCAAAGGAACTGGCTCTTGCCTGTCACGGGCCCTAGTGTGGATTTGACATGAATGGCGCGCATCGCATTTTTTGGCCGAGTTTAGCTCTGGCGGCAGTTGGTTTGGCGCTGGTGCTGGGCTTTGGTGGCGGCTGGCTGGCGCTGAGTGTTGGCGCGCTGTGGGCTGTGTCGTGGTGGATGGAATGGCGCCGCAACACCCCACCGCCCCCCTTGCCTGCGCCCGCACTACCCGACACACAAGCACTGACGATGGCGGCGATGATTGCTGTGATTGAGCCCTCGTGCTTGCCGATGCTGATCGCGGACAGGCAGCGCATTGTGGCCGCCAACGCCGCGGCGCGCGCGGCGCTGGGCACGCATATCATCGGCCAAGACGCACGTATCGCGCTGCGTCATCCCGATGCCGTTGCCCTGTTTGAGGGCGACGGCGAAGGAATCGGAGGCCCGGCAACGGCCACCATTCGCGGCCTGACATCGGCGGACAGCCTGTGGCAACTGAGCCGCGCCGCCATCGATGGCCAGCACTGGTTGATCGAATTGATAGACCGCAGCACGCAAGCGGACATCGACCGCGCGCATACCGATTTCGTCGCCAACGCCAGCCATGAATTGCGCACGCCGCTTGCCTCGATCATCGGCTATGTTGAAACATTGGCCGATGCGCCCACTGCGATCGATCCCGAAACCACCACGCGCTTCCTTGGCATCGTTCTGCGTGAGGCACGGCGGATGCAGGCGTTGGTGGCGGATCTGATGTCTCTGTCGCAGTTAGAGGCCGAAAAACATGACGTCCCCACCACGCGGATCGACCTCGGCCAACTGACCGCGCGGGTGGCGGGTGAGTTCAGCGGCGCGGGCAGCCCGACCGATGGCCGGCTCATCCTGGAACGTGACGAGGCAGAGATCGCCGTCACGGGTGATGCACGCCAGTTGGAGCAACTGCTGCGCAACCTTATCGACAACGCGTTCAAATATGGCGGCCCGGCGGAGAATGTGCATGTGCGCCTCTGCATCGCGCAAAAAGGGGCGCGCCGCGTCGCAAATCTGGCCGTCACCGACCGCGGCCCCGGCATTGCGCCGGATCATTTGCCGCACCTCACCCGGCGTTTTTATCGCACCGACCCCGGCCGCAGCGCCGCAGCAGGCGGCACCGGACTGGGCCTCGCCATCGTCAAACACATCGCGCAGCGCCACCGGGGCCAGTTGGATATTTCCAGCACCTTGGGGGTGGGCACGGTGGTGACGGTACGCTTGCCGCTGGCATAATTCGCCCTGTCATGGATTTGTCACGCAAAACGGCCACAGGCGGTATAAATGGCGCAGGGTTCCAGCGCTGAGGAGCGGAATATGGTTGCTGAACATACGGTAAGGGGCTTTGACGAGGATATCACCCGGCTGCGCGGGTTGATCGCCGAAATGGGCGGCCTCGCCGAATTGGCAATTACCGAATCGATCGAGGCGTTGGTCAAGGGCTCCGACAGTCTGGCAGCGGGCGTGATCACCCGCGACAAGCGTATCGACGCGCTGGAGCATGAGGTGGACCAACTCGCCATCCGCATCATCGCGCTGCGCTCGCCAGTGGCGGACGATCTGCGCGAAGTGCTGGCCTCGTTGAAGATCGCCGGGATCATCGAGCGTATCGGCGATTACGCCAAAAACATCGCCAAACGCAGCGGCAAGATAGAGGGCCGCAAGCGTTTTGAGCCCCTCACCCTGATCCCCGCGATGGCCGAAATCGCCGGCGAAATGGTGCATGATGTACTGACCGCCTATGCCGCGCGCGATGCCGCCAGCGCAGTCGATGTGGTCGAGCGCGATGCCAAGGTGGATGCGTTCTACGATTCGATCTTCCGCAACATGATCTCCTTCATGGTGGAAAACCCCTCGACGATCACCACGGCGGCGCAGCTGCTATTCGTGGCGCGTAATCTGGAGCGCATCGGCGACCACGCCACCAACATCGCCGAGCAGGTCTACTTTTCGGCCACCGGCGAATATCTGACAGACCGCAGCGAACGTCCAGAAAACTAGGGGCCGAAAATTGAGCACCCAAAAACCGCGCCTGCTGTTGGTCGAGGATGACCCTGCGCTGGCCGAATTGCTGGAATTTCGCTTTAGCGCCGAAGGATATCAGGTTTCCGCCACCGCTGACGGCGACGAGGCCCTGCTGCGCGCCGCCGAGGAAGCGCCCGACCTGGTCATTCTGGACTGGATGATCGAGGGCACCAGCGGCATAGAGGTCTGCCGCCGCCTGCGCCGCGACAAGGCCACCGCGCATGTGCCCATCATTATGTTGACTGCGCGCGGGGCGGAGGAAGATCTGGTGCGCGGCCTTGAAACCGGCGCCGACGATTACCTCACCAAGCCGTTCAGCCCCCGCGAACTGATTGCCCGCGTGGCGGCCATCATGCGGCGCATCCGCCCAGCGCTAGCTGGTGAGGTCCTCAAGGTTGGCGATTTGACGCTGGACGCCACCGCACACCGCGTCACCCGGGCGGCAGCGACGATCAACCTTGGCCCCACCGAATTTCGCCTACTGCGGTTCTTTATGGAGCATCCGGGCCGGGTGTTCAGTCGTGGGCAATTGTTGGACGCCGTCTGGGGCACCGACAGCGACATCGAACTGCGCACCGTCGATGTCCATATCCGCCGCCTGCGCAAGGGCATCGAGGTGGAAGGTGCGCCCGATCCTGTGCGCACGGTGCGTTCAGCAGGATATGCGCTGGAGGCCGTTTAGGCCCAAAAGAAAGGGGCGGATTTTACTCCGCCCCACCCCTTTTCATCAATGAATGTCGATACCGGGCAGCGGCGGCACCGAGGACGGCGGCATGTCTTCGTCCAGCTCATGCACCTCGTCCAGCCCCAGCCCGACATGGCTGCGGCTGCGCGAGTAGGTGTAATAGACGATCAACCCCAGCCCGCCCCAGCCGAACAGCACCAGCTTGGATGCCAGATCCAGCGCCAGATACAGCACCACGCAGCCGATCACCGCCATCGGGGCGATAACCCAGACGATGGGGGTGCGGAAGCTGCGGACGCGGCCCGGCTCCTTTACGCGCAGCACCAGCACCGCCACCGCCACCATGGCAAAGGCGAACAACGTGCCCGAATTCGAGTAGTCAGCAAGGCTACCCACCGGCAACAGGCCGGCAAAGATCAGCGCGAACAGGCCGGTTACGGCGGTGACCACATGCGGCGTTTTGTACTTGGGGTGCACCTTGGCAAAGGCAGCGGGCAGCAAGCCGTCACGCGCCATCACAAAGAACACCCGCGTCTGGCCATACATCATCATCAGCACCACCGAAGGCAGCGCAATGATCGCCGCAATGCCTACCCACCAGCCCACCGAAGGCCAGCCGATCGTTTGCAGCACATGCACCAGTGCATGCTTGGAACAGACCAGAGGCTCCATCGCGCCGCCCGCAACCAGCGCGGCGCAGCGCCCAGCCATCTCTGGCGAGCCTGAGGTGAGGAACGCACCGCTGGCCGAAACCACCGGCTGCGCACCAACCGTGCCAATCGCGCCCGCTGCCACCAGAATATAGATGACGGTGCAGATAAACAGCGAGCCAATCAGGCCGATGGGCACGTTGCGCTGGGGGTTGATGGTTTCCTCGGCGGCGGTGGAAACCGCATCAAAGCCGACATAGGCGAAAAAGATCGAGGCAGCCGCCCCGATCACACCGGTTCCACGGGTCATATTGCCAAGGCCCGTCGGCATGAACGGATGGAAGTTTTGCGTATGCATATGCGGCAGCGTCAGCACCATGAACGCGGTCAGCGCGATCAGCTTTACCACCACCAGCGCGGCGTTGAACTGCGCGCTCTCCGTAGTGCCCTTGATTAGAAGCAGCGTCACCGCCACCACGATGAACACCGCAGGCAGGTTAATCACGCCGCCGGTTTGCACCGCCGTCATCAAGTCCTGCGTCGGAGCCGAGCCAAAGGCCAGCGCGATTTTGGCGTTCAAACCATCTGCATTGCTGAGCAAGGCAGGGAAATGTATCCCCGAATCCGCCAATGCCCCAACGATATGGTTCGACCAACCAACGGCCACCGCGCTGGCGCCCAGCGCATATTCCAGCACCAAGGCCCAGCCGACCATCCACGCCAGAACCTCGCCCAGCACGGCATAGGTGTAGGTGTAGGCCGAGCCCGCCACCGGCACCATCGATGCCAGTTCCGAATAACACAGCGCCGCGACCGCGCAGACAAAGCCCGCCAGAATAAAGCTGACCATCATGCCCGGCCCGGCCTTTTGCGCGGCCACCGCCGTCAGCACGAAGATGCCGGTGCCGATAACAGCGCCCACCCCCAGCAACGTCAACTGCACCGGACCCAGCGTCCTATGCAGCGATTTCTTTTCCGCCGTTGCCAAAATGGCATCCAGCGATTTGATACGACCGAACATTAATGTCCCCTCCAGGGTAATAGATTGCCGGCGAAGCTAGCGTTCTCTGCCCGATTGGCAAGGGGCAATACGGGGTCGCCCATAAACGGGGCATATACTGGGCTTTCCCATCGCCTCCGCAGCCCCTAGAAGGGGACCATGTCCACGACCTTTCAGCTCGACACCGGCACCAGCCGCGCCCACCCAACCCCGGCGCCGATGAAGCGCCTGACCATCCCGGCAATCCGTGCCCGCAAGGCCGATGGCGTTACGCAGCAACCCATCGTGGTGCTGACGGCCTACACCGCGCGGCAAGCGCAACTGCTGGACGCGCATTGCGACCTGCTGCTGGTGGGTGATTCGCTGGGGCAGGTGATTTATGGCCTGCCGTCATCACTGGGCGTGACGCTGGACATGATGTGCGCGCATGGCGCGGCGGTGGTGCGGGGCAGCTATCACAGCGTGGTGATCGTCGACATGCCCTTTGGCAGCTATGAGGCCAGCCCCCAGCAAGCTTTTGCCTCTGCCAGCCGGATCATGGCCGAAACGGGCTGCGCCGGCGTCAAGCTGGAAGGCGGGGCGGCGATGGCAGAAACGATCAAATTTCTGGTGGCGCGCGGTATTCCGGTGTGCGCGCATATTGGCCTAACCCCGCAGGCGGTGAATGTGCTTGGCGGCTATGGCCCTCGCGGTAAATCCGAGGCCGAGCAGGAGAAGATCCTGACCGATGGCCGCGCGGTGGCCGATGCCGGCGCCTTTGCTGTGGTGGTGGAGGGCGTGCTGGAGCCCATCGCCATCACGCTGACCAAGGCTTTGCCGATCCCAACCATTGGCATCGGCGCATCGGCGCTGTGCGATGGGCAGGTGCTGGTGACCGAGGATATGCTGGGCATGTTTGAACGCGTCCCCCGTTTTGTCAAACGGTACGAGGAAGTGGCCGAGGTCATTTCCCGCGCCGCCGCCAGCTATGCCGCCGATGTCCGCGCGCGCACCTTCCCCAGCCCGGAGCAGACCTATCAACCGAAGTAGAGCCTCTCCATTTAGTGCTGCGTTATGGGTGACGCTAGGCTGTCTACTGGCGGCAGGCGGTTATGGATGGATGGCCGGCGGATCATGGGCCGGCGCGCTGGAGGTGGTGTGGATCGTCATCATCCTGGCGGTGCTGGAGATTTCCCTGTCGTTCGATAATGCCGTGGTCAATGCAGCGATCCTTGGGGATATGAGCCCCCTGTGGCGGCGGCGGTTCCTGACATGGGGGCTGGCTGTGTCGGTGGTGGGGGTACGGATCGTGCTGCCCATTGTGATTGTCGCGGTCAGCGCGGGTCTTGGCCCTGTCGAGGCGCTTCGGTTGTCGCTGGAACAGCCCGCACGGTATGAGGCGATCCTGAAGGCGGGGCACCTGCCGATTGCCGGTTTTGGCGGGGCGTTCCTGCTGATGGTGGGGCTGAAATTCTTTCTGGAGCCCGAAAAGGATCTCCACTGGTTCGCCGTGCCCGAACGCATGTTGCAACATCTTGGCCGGCTGCGGATGGCGGAAATTGCCACGACGCTGGTGGTGGTGGTGGGGCTGGCGGTCAGTATGGCCCCGGCGGATGGCTGGCGCTTTGGCATCGCCGGGGTGATCGGTATCGCGGCCTTCGAGGCGATGGAGGCCTTGGGCGCGGCCTTGGAACGCTGCCAGCAGGGCACAGTTGCAGCGTCCGGCTTGGGCGCGTTTCTTTACCTCAACCTGCTCGACGCATCGTTCAGTCTCGACGGGGTGATCGGCGCTTTTGCGCTGACCAACAAGCTGATCATTATCGCGCTGGGCCTCACTATCGGCGCGGTGTTTGTACGTTCGTTGACCATGGCGATGGTGGAAGGCGGCACACTGGCCCGCTATCGCTTCCTCGAACACGGTGCCTTTTGGGCGATCCTTGCGCTGGGGGGATTCCTGCTGGCCTCGGCGCGGGTCGAAGTGCCCGAGGCGCTAACTGGCCTGACCGGCGCAGTGTTGATCGGCGCAGCATTATGGTCGTCTTCGCGCCGGCCCGCGTAACTTGTGTGATGAACTTATCACGGTTGATGGCAAATTATAACAATTGCGCGTCGCGGCGCTTGCCCAGCGGACGCCCTTGTGAAAAAGGGGCCTCAAGAAAAAATAACGGGAGGGGAGGGGCGGCTTTAGGGCCGCCCTTTTTCGTTTACGCCCGCATTTTGGGCGCCCCCTCACCCCGCCAGATCATACTGCTTGATCAGATCATACAGCGTCGGCCGGCTGATCCCCAACATCTTGGCGGTGCTGGAAATATTACCCTCGTTGCGCGCCAAGGCATGGCGGATTACCTTGCGATCGGCATGTTCACGCGCGGCCTTCAGGTTCAGCGGCACCTCTTCCACATCACGTCCCTCCAGATCGAGGTCGGCGGCGGTGATGAGCTTGGCGTCCGCCATGATGACCGCGCGCTTCACCCGGTTTTCCAGTTCGCGCACATTGCCCGGCCAGCCCCAGCCGTCGATGGCGCTCAGCGCATCGGGCGCAAAGCCCTTTACCGATGGGTTCATCTCACCCGAAAACCGCGCCAAAAACGCCTTGGCCAGCAAGGTGGCGTCGCCCGAGCGTTCAGCGAGGCAGGGGATTTTGATGACGATTTCCGCCAACCGATAGAACAGATCCTCGCGGAAACGTCCGTCGGTGATCATGGCCTCCAGGTTCTGGTGAGTGGCGCAAACGATGCGCGTATCCACTGCGATAGAATGCCGCCCGCCGATGCGTTCAATCACCCGTTCCTGCAAAAACCGCAGCAATTTAACCTGCAAGGCGAAGGGAATGTCGCCCACTTCGTCCAAAAACAAAGTGCCGCCATTGGCCTGTTCGATCTTGCCCTCGGTGGTTTTGACCGCGCCGGTGAAGGCGCCCTTTTCATGGCCAAACAGCTCGCTTTCCAGCAGGTTTTCCGGGATCGCGGCGCAGTTGATCGCCACAAACGCTCCGCCCCGCCGGTCGGACGAATCATGCAGGCCCCGCGCCAGCAATTCCTTGCCGGTGCCCGATGCGCCCAACAGCATCACAGAGACATTGGTGTTGGCAACCCGCTCGATGGTGCGCGCCACCTTGACCATTTCGGGCGCGGCGGTGATCATGCTGCCCAAAACGCGGTTGTCGCTGCCGGCGCGGGCGGCAAGGTTGCGGTTTTCGTGCTCGATATGGTGCAATTGCAACGCGCGGCGAACGATCAGGCCCAGCTCGTCGATATCCACCGGCTTGCGGTAGAAATCATAGGCCCCGCGCGCGATCGCCTCCAGCGCGCTTTCGCGGGCGCCGTGGCCCGATGCGACGATCACCTTGGTGTCAGGCTTCAGCGCCATGATCGCGTCCAACACGGCAAAGCCCTCGGTGGTGCCATCGGGGTCTGGCGGCAGGCCAAGGTCGAGCGTGACCACAGCGGGCTCCTCCGCGCGCAAGGCAGCCAAGGCAGAGGTGCGGTCACCAACGATGGTGACCTCGAAATCCTCATAGGCCCATTTTAGCTGGGCTTGCAGGCCGGGATCGTCCTCGACGATCAGCAGGCGGGGCCGGGTGGCGGCAGGTTCGGTCATGCGGAAAGAGCCTTGTTGTCGGGCGTGTTCTTGAATTCATGCTGATCGCTGCCGACAAGCGGCAGGCAGACCACGAAACGCGTCCCCAGCCCTTCGCGCGAATCGACCTCCAGTCGGCCGTGCATGGCGCGCACCAATTCGCGCGCCTCGTAGGCGCCAATGCCGAAGCCACCGGGCTTGGAACTGTCGAACGGGCGGAACAGACGGTTGCGGATAAAGGCCGCCGACATGCCGTGGCCGCTATCGATCACCTCGATGCGGCACCATTCGGCCTCGGCGGAAATGCCGATGAAGACGGCGGCGTCGGCGGGGCTGGCGTCGATACCGTTCTGTACCAGATGGGCCAGAACCTGCTCCAGCGAATGCCGGTTGCCGGCGATGGCATAGGCCTGCCGCGCGATCACCTGCACATTGTGGCGCGCGGCAAAGCCGGCAACCACTTCGCGCGCCACATCGCCCACATCCACCGCCTCGATATGGTCCACCGCCCCGGTGCCGTATCGCGACAGCCGCGCCATCAACGCATTCAGCTTGTCCGCCGATGCGCGCAGGGTGACCAGCATATCGGCGCGGAATTCGGGATTTTCGGCGTGGCGTTCAGCGTTGCGGGCCAGCAGCGCGAACTGGCTGGCGAGGTTCTTGATATCGTGCATCACAAAGGCGATGCGGCGATGAAAGTCATCAAAACGCCCGGCCTCTGCCAAGGCCTGCTGACTGGAATGTTCGGCCAGATAGGATGCCAGTTGCTGCCCCGCCACGCGTAAAAGGTCGAAGTCTTCCCAATCCAAACGCCGTGCCTGCGGCGGGCGGGCCAGTACCACCGCCCCCACCAAGCGCTCGTAATGCAGCAGCGGCACCAAGGCCCATGCGCGCGGGTCCTCGCTCAGCCATTCGGGCACAATGGCCACTTCGCCATCGGCATCCGAACTCCACCGCGGATCGCCATCGGGCGACAGCGTGCCGTCGATGTCGACAATGAAATCATTTTCTTCCAAAAATGCAATGCCCTCTGCGGGATAGGCGCAAGGGGGCACTTCGGCGGTGGGCCATTGCCAGCGCGCCGCCAGACTGAGGTTGCGGCTCTCATCGGGCAGCAGCAGCAGGCCGGCGGGGCTGTCAGTAATATCCGCCAGCGCCTGAATCGCCCGCTCGTGCAGCGGCAATGCGGGGCCATTGCTGCCGCTGGCGCCCCCGGAGCCCCCCATGGTGCGGGTAAAACGCAGCCACTCGACGCGGTAATCATAACGATGCTGGAAGAAATGCTTGGTCAGCGTCACCCGCAGCCAGCCGCGAAGCCGCCGCGATGGCAGCAGCAGCAGAGCGCAGGCGACGCCCACGATCAAAAAGCCAAATTGCAACCAACGGGCAAAATCGCCCCCCGCATCAGCCAACCACTGCGCCACCGCCACCATGGCGATGAAATAAGCGCCAATAATCAGCAGCGAGATCGAGCGAAAAGTCACCGCACGGCTGGGCCTGAGGCGCAATTGCTCGCGCCCTTCCATCATCCCCAGCGCCAAGGTCGCGGCAAAGGCGATATCCACCAACCCATGCATCGCTGCCAGCGGCACCGGCCAGCGGTTGCTCAGCCACGCCACTGTGTAGAGGTTCAGCTCAAAGGTCCAGACAATGCCCAGCGCCAGCGCCGGCCAGCGTAACACCTGCCGCGCGGTCGAACTGGCGCCGACATACAGGTTATGCACCAGGACCAGCGCGCCAACCACCTGTAGCATGGCCAGCATGGTGTTAAAATGAAACGTGAATTTCGACGGCGACGCGACCCCGGCAAAACCGTTCTCGACGATCAAGGCCAACGGCTGCAACACAGCCACCGCGGCCAGCACAAATACCACCGGCCGCACAGGCGCTACCGTCGCATGGCGCCCATCGCTGGCGAACAACCGGTACAGCGCCACAATCCACACAAAATTGCGCAGACCCAGCGCAAAGGCGCTCGGCAGGCTGGTTCCGCCCGCCACCGCCACCGCCAAACACCACACCGCGCTCAACATTAAACTGGCGACCAGCGCTCCGCCGGCTTGCCCAAACCGCTCGCGTTTGCTGGCCAGCATCGCCCCCACCGTGGCGCAGGCGCAGGCCCCCAACAGGTGGGTGAAGCTGGCCGCACCATGCCAAAATTCGGCTGTGGTGTCGATTGCGATCACCGCGCGCCCTCGTTCCACAGCACCACGCGCAAGGTCTGCAACAGGATCAGCAGATCGAGGAACGGCGTGTAATTCTTCACGTAATAGAGGTCATATTCCAGCTTGTGACGGCTGTCCTCGATGGATGCGCCATAGGGGTAATTGACCTGCGCCCAGCCGGTAATCCCCGGCTTCACCATGTGGCGTTCGGCGTAGTAGGACAGCTTATCCTCCAGATCCGCGACGAATTCGGGCCGTTCGGGGCGCGGGCCGACGAAGCTCATCTCGCCCTTCAGAACGCTCCATGTCTGGGGCAATTCATCGATCCTGGTCTTGCGGAGGAATTTGCCGATGCGCGTCACGCGCGGATCATCCTTGGCGGCCCATTGTGCGCCGTCTACCTCGGCGTCGGTGCGCATGGAACGCAGCTTGATCACCTCGAACGTCTGACCGAACAGCCCGACGCGGGTCTGGCGGTACAGCGCCGGCCCCTTGCTATCCAGCTTTACGGCCAGCGCGCCAAACACGATAAACGGCGCGCTCAGTATCAGCAGCAGCAGGCTTGCGGTGATGTCGAACAGCCGTTTCGCCACGCCCGACAATGCGCGACCCGACGAAAACCCGTCAGAGAAAATCAGCCAACTGGGGTTCACCGTATCAAGGTCCACCCGGCCCGTCTCGCGTTCCAGAAAGCTGGAAAAATCATTAACATGCACGCCAGCCGTCTTGATCCGCAGCAGATCCTTCAGCGGCAAGGCGCCCCGCCGTTCCTCCAGCGCCAACACCACCTCTGACACGCCGAGGTTCTCCACATGGCGTTTCAGGTTGTGGATCGCGGTGCGCGCTATGGCCTCTTCGACGACCTGGGCACCGTCGCTCATGCCGACATAGCCGACGATGACAAAACCCGATTCCTGATGTTCTCCCAGCTCGCGCAGACGTTGCGCCCGCTTGCCTGCACCCAGCACCAGCACCCGCCTGCGAAAGGCCGCCGTGCCCAGAAAAACGCCCAAAATAAGTCGGTTCAGCACCAGAAATACGAACGCGGCCAGCGACGAATAGGCCAAAATCGACCGCCAGAAAATGTGCCCACCGGTCGCCCAATCCAGCACCCCCAGCGCGATGACCCCCAACGAAATCGCCACCAGCAGCCTTGCCGCCGCAAACCGCACAGATCGCAGCGATTCCGCGCCGTAAACCCCCACCGCGATCATCGCAGTCAGCATCAGCCCCGCGAAGATTGCCAGCGGTTGCAGCCGGGTGGTGATATCCTGCACCCCCATGCCAATCTGCTGCGCCCGCAGCGACCAAGCAAGATCGCCCGCCACCATAAGCAGCACCGCATCGACAAGGCCCAGCAGCAGCACCGCATGGGGAATATAGTGTTTAAACAGTCGTATCATGGCAGGCCTAGCATCTTGCATGGAGGCTCGCGGAAAGAGCCCGACCCTCTCAATAGAGCATAGACGTAAAATGTCGGTAAATTTTACAGTCGGTCAAAATGAAAAATCCATGCAATCGCAAGGTGTTGTGGCGATGCCCCGGCAACACTGTCGCCACAGGTTACAGTTTCTGGCGATTTGCCCGAAACCAGCCCAGCACCACCACCCGCAGGTATCGCTTGCCAGCCGCGCCCATTTTTTCCAAAGAGCGCGGCGTGCTAGCCCGTCTCCCCCGCCCGTTTGCCATTCTGGTCGCCATGCTGTTGCTGGCGGTGTCGGTCTGGTGCCTCACCGCCTCGCCGCCCCCGATCAAGATCGCGAAGAAGGGCGGCTATACTGACGTCCATCTGTACCATGACATCGCGGCCGCTGTGCAAGCCGGCCAGCCCTATCACGCCGCCGCCGCCGCCATGCACCGCGCGCATCATTATCCGTTGAAGCCGTTCTTCACCATGCGCCTGCCCACGCTGAGCCAGATGGCCGCGCATTTCGGGTGGCACGGTGTGCAGAAGATCGCCTTTGGCTTGGGGTTTATCGCCATATTCGTGTGGGTCATCGCGGTCGATGGCCGGCTGCACTGGACCGAACAAGTGTTGATCGGCGGCGCGATGATGCTGGGGGTCAGCATGGTTTTCAACGAAGGGCTGATGGCGCTGCACGAATATTGGGGGGGGCTGTTTATCGGCATCGCGCTGGCGGGCGTGGTCGGCTGGCCGCGCAAATGGTGGGCGATCGCGCTGCCCATCGCCTGCGGCCTCGCGATCCGCGAGACGGTGCTGCCCTTCGCGCTGCTGGCGCTGGCCTTCGCGCTGTATGAGCGCCGGGGCAAGGAGGCTGCCGGCTGGCTGGCGGTGATCGCGGGCTTTGGCGTCTATATGGCCATTCACGCGCATCTGGTGGCGGCGCAGGTTCTGCCGGGCGACATCCCTTCGCCCGGTTGGCACGCGATGCAGGGGTTTTCGGGGTTCCTGAAGGCGGTGGTGTTTACATCGGCGCTGCAACCTTTGCCCTTGGGGCTGGCGCTGTTGGCGGCCACCTTGCCGATGTTCGGCTGGTTCGCTCTTGATGGCCGCGCGGGTGTGTTTTCGGTGCTGCTGTGGACGGGCTATGCGGTGATGATCGGCGCCTTTTCCCGGCCCGATACGTTTTACTGGGGGGCGATCATGCTGCCGGGATATTTCGTGGGTTTTGCGCTTTTACCGCGTGCCTTCTGGCAACTGAGCCAAGCGATGCTTGGCAAGCCTGCCTGCGCCCTGTAGAGCGCCCGCAATTATCTTTAGCCTAACGTCGGAGACGCCAAGTGGCCGCCCAATACGCCTATGTCATGAAAGACATGACCAAAACCTTCCCCGGCGCGCCCAAGCCGGTGCTCAGCAACATCAATTTGCAGTTCTATCAGGGTGCAAAGATCGGCATCGTCGGCCCCAACGGCGCGGGCAAATCGACGCTGATCAAGATCATGGCCGGCATCGACAAGGATTTCACCGGCGAGGCTTGGCCGGGCGAATATATCAACGTCGGCTATCTGGAGCAGGAGCCCCAGCTGGACCCCACCAAAACGGTGCTGGAAAACGTCAAGGAAGGCGCGCGGGAAACCGCCGATCTGGTTGATCGCTTCAACGAAATCAGCAACATCATGGGCGATCCTCCAGAGGATTGTGACTTTGACGCCCTGATGGAAGAAATGGGCGAATTGCAGAGCAAGATCGACGCGGTGGACGGCTGGACGCTGGACAACCAGCTGGAAATCGCCATGGAGGCGCTGCGTTGCCCCCCCGGCGATTGGCCTGTCGAGAGCCTGTCGGGCGGTGAAAAGCGCCGGATTGCGCTGACACGTTTGCTGATCCAAAAGCCTGAAATTCTGCTACTTGACGAGCCGACCAACCATTTGGACGCCGAAAGCGTCGAATGGCTGGAAAACCATCTGAAGGAATATGCCGGCGCGGTGCTAATGATCACCCACGACCGTTATTTCCTCGACAATGTGGTGGGCTGGATTCTGGAACTCGATCGCGGGAAATACTTCCCCTACGAGGGCAATTATTCGACCTATCTGGAGAAAAAATCCAAGCGGTTGATGCAGGAAGACCGCGAGGCCACCGGCCGCCAAAAGGCGATCAACGACGAGCTGGAATGGATTCGCGCCGGCACCAAGGGCCGCCAGACCAAGTCCAAGGCGCGTATCAAGAAGTTCGAGGAACTGGTCAGCGCGCAGAACCAGCGCGGCCCCGGCAAGGCGCAGATCGTCATTCAGGTGCCCGAACGTCTGGGCGGCAAGGTGATCGAGGCCAAGGGTATCTCCAAGGCTTACGGCGACAAATTGCTGTTTGAGGACCTGAACTTCCTGCTGCCCCCCGGCGGGATTGTGGGCGTGATCGGGCCGAACGGTGCGGGTAAATCAACGCTGTTCAAGCTGCTGACCGGCAAGGAACAGCCCGACACCGGCACCATCGAGATCGGCAGCACCGTCCATCTGGGCTTCGTTGACCAGAGCCGCGACGACCTTGATCCCAAAAAGAACGTCTGGGAGGAAATCTCCGACGGCCTCGATTACATGAAGGTCAATGGTTTCGACACCTCGACCCGCGCCTATGTCGGCGCGTTCAACTTCAAGGGGCAGGACCAGCAAAAGAACGTCGGCAAGTTGTCGGGCGGTGAGCGCAACCGTGTCCACATGGCCAAGATGCTGAAAACCGGCGGCAACGTGCTGCTGCTCGACGAACCCACCAACGACCTCGATGTGGAAACCTTGGGCGCGCTGGAAGAAGCCATCGAAAACTTCGCCGGCTGCGCGGTGGTCATCAGCCATGACCGCTTCTTCCTCGACCGCCTCGCCACGCATATTCTGGCGTTCGAGGGCAACAGCCACGTCGAATGGTTCGAGGGCAACTTCGCCGAATACGAGGCTGACAAACGCCGCCGCTTGGGTGACGCTGCCGACCGGCCAACCGCCTTGGCGTATAAAAAACTGACGCGGTGAGGGTGTGGCGGGCCTTGTGGGTGATTGTGCTGATGTTCAGCGCCGCACCCGCACGGGCGGATGGCCCGACGCCAACCGCGCCCGCCTATACAGACTTATCCCAAGCCTTCGTGGATTTTTGGGACCACACACAGGGGCTTGATCCTGATGCGCGCTTGGCAGCGTTCAAGGCGCAGGTGGTGCCGCTGTTTCCAGAGTTCTACGCAGCCCGCGATGGCAAAACACAAGAGCGGCGCGACAAAAACATCAAGGATGCCATCACCGAGTTCCCCGAAATCCGAGTCCGCTACATCGCGGCGCAGCAGGCCTTTCCTGCGGCCTATGCCCGGGCAAAGGCGCATTTCGCTCATTATTTTCCGGGGTCGAAGGCCGCGCTTCCCACCTATTTTCTACACTCATTGGGCGAGATGGATGGAGGCACGCACACCATTGACGGGCACGATGTGATGATCTTCGGGGCGGATGGCATCGCGCGCTATCACGCGCCAGCGGACCTTAGCCCTTTTTTTGACCATGAGCTAACCCATGTGGAAAACGGTGCCTATTTCAGGGGGTGCGATCCTGTCTGGTGCCATCTGTGGCAGGAAGGCCTCGCCGTTGCGGCCACCGAGGTGATGAACCCCGGCATTTCCCAGCACACACTAGGAATGGAAGACCCCCGGCCCATCGCCCCAGTTGTCGATGCCCATTGGCGTGAGGCTTTGTGCAAAATGCGCGGCAAGTTCAATTCCGCCGACGACGCCGATATGAGCGCGATGTTTCAGGCTGACGGCGGCGATCCGCAACTGCCACCGCGCTGGGGCTATTATGTTGGGTGGCGGCTGGTGCGGCGCGCGCTGGCCTATCACACCATACAGCAATTGGTGCATATGCCGAACGCCCCCGCCCATCGTCTGTTGGTGGCAACGCTGAGCGAAATGGTGCGCGAGACCGGTGGATGCGCGCACGGTTCACAAATCATGCATTGAACATGAACAAACACCCACACTCCGGTTCAGCATTGCGACAGAGCAGCCAGCCTATGAATATGTCATAGACGCTTGGGTGTAGAATAATGATAAAGCCGCCCCGGCAACCCAGACGGAGAAAAGGCCATGGCCAACAAACAACACAAGTTTTTCAGCAATCGCACCGTCCTCGCCGCGTCGCTGACAGCGGGCCTTGTGATCGCCTCAGCCAGCACTGCATTTGCGCAGGATAATCGCGGAGACTGGCATGGCCGCGCACAGCCAGCCCCTGCCAAACCTGCAGCGCCAGCCCGCCCGGCAGCTCCGGCACACGCAGGGTTTCAGCAATCACGCCCTGCTCAACAGCTCCCGGCCCCTCAATCGCCCGTCCGTCCGCAATTTGCCCGCCCCGCTGCGCCTGCCGCATGGGGCCACCCAGCCCAGGCGCAAGCCCAAACTCAAAACAATTGGACGCGCCAACAAAGCCCGCAAGCCGGATGGAACGCCGGCCCCGGCCATCAAGGCACCTATAACCAAGCGCCGCGGGGCAATTATCAGGCGTGGAATCGCGGTTGGCATAACGACAACCGCTATGACTGGCGTGGGTATCGTTCGCAAAATGGCGCGGTATTCCATCTGGGGCGCTATTACCCGCCCTATCAAGGGTTTTATTATCGCCCGCTATCGATCGGCTTTGTGCTGGATCAGATGTTCTGGGGCGATAATTACATGATCAACGATCCCTGGACCTATCACCTGCCGCCCGCCAGCCCGCCCTATCGCTGGGTGCGGTATTATGACGACGCGCTGCTGGTCGATACCTACAGAGGGCAGGTCGTAGAGGTGATGCGCGACTTCTTCTGGTAAGGCGTGCATCGCCGGTGGGCGGCGCAGCGAGGGGCTTGCACGCAGAGCAGGTTGCGATAGGCTGTTGCTTCGCCCACCGTAGGTGTTCGTGTCCCATATGATCCGCAGAGATGACTGACCCTTCCGACACCCTTACCGCCCCGCCTGCACCGCCCCCCGCTCCGCCGGTCATCATGCCGGCGGCGGACCGTACCGCGCTGCGCCGGATGGGCGACATGGTACGCAAAAGGCTCGCGGCAGACCCAACCGTCTACCGCGTTCCGGTGGAACGCGCGGAGCTCTTCGCTGTGGGCGATTTTCTCACTCCAACCGAATGCGACCGCTTGATCGCGATGATCGACGCCTCGGCGCAGCCATCCGAAACATATGATGACGCCACACAGGCCAATTTCCGCACCAGTTGGTCTGGCAATGTCGACCGCGCCGAACCCTTTGTGCAAATGATCGAGCGGCGCATCGATGATCTGCTGGGCGCAGACCCCAGCCACGGCGAGGTGTTTCAGGGTCAGCGATACCAGCCGGGCCAAGAATTTCGCGCCCACCACGACTGGTTCTACACCAATGCCAAATATTGGCCGAAGGAACAGCGCGGCGGCGGGCAGCGCAGCTGGACCGCGATGGCCTACCTCAACGACACCGAGGCCGGCGGCGAAACGCATTTCCCGCATTTGGGAATCTCCATCGCCCCCCAGCGCGGCGCCTTGCTTGTGTGGAACAACGCAAGGCCCGACGGCCGTCCCAACGAGGACACGCTGCACGCCGCCTTGCCGGTGAAGGCGGGGGTCAAATATGTGATCACCAAATGGTACCGCACGCGGGTTTGGGGTTGACGCGGTCGGTGATATTTCGGTTGATTTGCGCCGCCTTGCTGCTGACCGCGCCGCATTGCGCCCCAGCTGCCCCCGCTCCAACCGCCGCGCCAGAAGACGTCACCATCATGCACCTGTTCGCCGATGATGCCGCGCGGGAGGCCAAGCTAGATCCGCTGGCATCGCTGGCCCGGGGCGATAATGCGGGCGACGACGCGGCGGAACTGGCCGCATTTCGCACGCTTTACACCGATGAGCTGGACCGCCGCCATCTCGCCTCTGCCGAAGCCAGCCTTGCCGCGCTGCATGCCATCAACAGCGCCCACCTCAGCCCCGAACGGCAAATATCCTACGACGCCTTCGCGTGGGAAAAGCGCGACGAGATCGCCTTCCTCACCCCCGACATGCGCGCGCTGACCGCCGTCCGCCCGTTCAACCATTTCGAGGGGCTGCATTCGACCTTTCCGGTGATGATGTCCGCCAATGGCATCATGCCCTATGCCACCGCGCAGGATTACGAACGCGCGCTGGCTCTGGATGCCGCCTTTCCGCAGGTTTTGGGCAACGCCACCGCGCGTTTCCGCCAAGGACTGGCCAGCGGCGTCGTCGAGCCGCAACTGACCGTACGCGACATGATCGCCCAGATCGACGCGCTGCTGGCGCTGGGGGTGGAGGGATCGCCGTTCTATTCACCGATCCGCGCCATGCCGGCCAGCATCCCGCCGGCAACCCGCGAAAGGCTGGCGCAAGACTATGCCGCCACCATTTCGGGTGCGATCAACCCGGCCTATCGCGCCTTGCGCGATTTTCTGAGCCAAGACTATCTGCCTGCCGCGCGGGGCAGCGTTGGCCTGGCCGGGATGCGCGGGGGCGACACGCTGTACCGCCGCCTGATCGAGCATGAGACCACCCTGCCCCTCAGCCCTCAGGAAATACACCGGCTGGGCCTCTCCGAAGTCGCCCGCATTCAAGCCGAGATGGAGGGGGTGAAGGCGGAAATGGGCTTTACCGGGCCTTTGCGCGCGTTTTCCGACCATATCCGGCATGATCCCCAATATCACCCGCATAGCGCTGGCCAACTGGCGCGCGGTTATGCGGCGATCGGGCGGGCGGTGGATGCGCAGATCCCGCGTTTCTTTGCCCAGACCCCCAAAACGCCGATGCTCATCGCCCCCTACCCCGCCTATCGCGCGCGGTACGAGGCCGGCGCCAGCTATGATCCGGGCACCTATGACGGCGCGGATACGCGGCCCGGCGTGTTCCATTACAACACTTATGATCTGCCCAGCCGCTTCCTGACCGGCATGACGACGCTGTATCTGCACGAGGGCAAGCCCGGCCATCATTTCCAGATCAGCCTTACCCAAGAGGACGCCTCTCTGCCCGATTTCCAGCGTTATGGGGGCAATAATGCCTATGTCGAAGGCTGGGCGCTTTATGCCGAGACGCTGGGTTACGACATGGGCCTCTACCGCGACCCCGGCCAGCATTGGGGCACGCTGGACGACGAAATGCTGCGCGCGATGCGGCTGGTGGTCGATACCGGCATCCACACCGAAGGCTGGAGCCGCGACCAAGCCATCGCCTATATGCTGGCCAATTCGGGCATTGGGCGCAGCGATGCGACGGCCGAGGTCGAACGCTATATAGCCGACCCCGCGCAGGGGCTGAGCTATAAAATCGGCGCGCTGACCATCCAGCGTCTGCGGGCAAAGGCGCAAGGCGCGCTCGGGGCGCGGTTCGACATTCGCGCCTTTCACGCGGCGGTGCTAGGCTCTGGCGCGCTGCCGCTGCCGGTGCTGGAGGCGAAGATTAATGCCTGGATTGCGGCGCAACAGGCGCGTTAGGCCAAAGCCTCAGCGATCAGCGCCCGCGTATTTGCCACGCCATACAGCGCGATAAAGCTGCCCATCCGCGGGCCAGCGGAGGAGCCCAGCAGCGTCTCATACAGCGCCTTGAACCAATCGCGCAGGCTCTCAAACCCATAGGCCGGATCCTTGCCGATTTCGTACACGAGGTTCTGCAAGGTCTCCGCGGTGGCCCCTTCCCCCGCCCCGACCAGCGCCTTATCGAGCGCCGCCAGAGCCGCCACCTCGCCGCCCACAGGCGCGCGGCGATGCAGCGTTGGCGCCACGAAATCGCGGTTATAGGCGAGCGCCGAGGTCACCAGCACATCGAGTTCAGGATGCGCCGCAGGGTCAGCATTCGCAACGTAATTGGCGAGATAGCTCCAAACCTGATCGCGCGTGGCATTGGCGCCCAGCACACCAACTAGGTTTAACAACAGGCCATAGGTAACCGGAAGCGTATCTCCACCAACAGCCTCGCCCCCGTTTGCGCGCAGCAAGTGCCACACCGGGTTGCCTAGTTGCTGCTCCACCGGCTGCGTCGGCAGTTTTTCGCGGAATTGCCAATATTCATCCACCGCGCGGGGGACCACGCCGACGTGCAGGCTCTTGGCGCTCTTGGGCTCGCGGAACAGGTAAAAGCCTAGGCTTTCCTCGCTGCCATAGGTCAGCCATTGGTCGATAGTCAGGCCGTTCCCCTTGGATTTGCTGATCTTTTCGCCGTTTTCGTCGAGGAACAGCTCGTAGATCAGCCCCTCCGGTTTACGCCCGCCCAGCACGGAGGCAATCTTACCCGACTGCGTCACGCTGTCGGTCAGGTCCTTGCCAGACATCTCGTAATCGACGCCCAGTGCCACCCAGCGCATCGCCCAATCGACCTTCCATTGCAGCTTGGCCGCACCGCCAAAGATGCAATGTTCGATTTCCACGCCGCCATCCATGAAACGGATCAGCCCCTTTTCCGCGTCCACCACGGTGACGGGAACCTGCAACACCTCGCCCGTAGACGGGCTGATCGGCAGCACTGGCGAGTAAGTTTTGCGGCGTTCCTCGCGCAACGTAGGCAGCATAATGCCCATTATCGCGTCAAAATGCCTCAAAACACCGCGCAAAGCGTCATCAAACCTCCCCGGATTGTAATAATCCGAGGAGGAAACGAACTCATACTCAAACCCAAACTGGTCCAAAAACGCGCACAACATCGCGTTGTTGTGATGCGCGAAGCTCTCATGCGTGCCGAACGGATCGGGAATGCGGGTCAGCGGATGGTTCAAATGCGCGGTCAAAACATCGCCATTGGGCACATTTCCGGGCACTTTGCGCAGGCCGTCCATGTCATCGCTGAAGGCAATCAGCCGCGTCGGGTGGCCACCTGTCAGCGTCTCATAAGCGCGCCGAACCAGGGTGGTACGCAAAACCTCTTGAAATGTGCCGATATGCGGCAGGCCCGACGGGCCATAGCCGGTCTCAAACAACACCGGCACCAGCGCGCCCGCCGCATCACGTTTGCCGCCGGGAAAGCGTTTCACCAACCGCCGCGCCTCCTCAAAGGGCCAGGCCTTGGAAGTCTGGGCGGCGGCAACCAGGGCGGGGTCAAAATGCTGTGTCGTCATGCGCCAAGCCTTTCGCGCTTTGGCCGCAATTGTGCAAGAACATCCTTATATCGGCAGCCCACGTTTACTTTCGCGCCTGCGCCCGCCATCAGGCAAACAGCATGACAATCCCGCCGCCCCTTGCGTTAGCCGCCATCCACGCCAGCCATTCAGGCGTGTGGCTGCGTGCCGGCAGCGAGGCGAAAGGTTGGACAACGCGGGGCCTGTCAAAGGGCGAGGCCATCGTCGCCGCTGCCGATACGCCTCTGTTGCTGCTGAACGCGCCATTGGTGGCCAGCCGGCTGGGTTATCCGGATCTTTCGGGGCTGGATCTGCTGGAATTGTTCGCCTTTATCCACCCCGCGCGCTTTGTGGTGCCGACGCCCAAGGGGTTGGCACATGCGCTGGGCCTGCCAGAGCCGGGCGCAGATGACGCGGTGCCGGGCTTTCTGACGGCAGCCGCGGGGGCCTTGCTGGCGCATTGCACTGCGCCCGATTGGCCCGAAAGAGAGGGCGCGTGGACCGCGCTGCAATCGCTGATCAAGCTGCGCTGGGCCTGGGCGCCGCTGCTGAACCAGCATATCACCAAGCCCGAACGCGGCGAACGCTGGTTGTTCTCGCGCCTGCCGGAATGGGACGAGGCCAACGAACGCCCCCAGCCCTTGCAAGTCACCCTGCCCGCAGAGGCCATCCGCCACCGCCTCGCGGAACTCACCGGCATCGGGTTTGAAGGCCCGGGAGGGTTGGGGGCAGCCGAATCGCGCCCCGGCCAGCAAGCCTATGCCGAGGCCGCCGCGCACATCTTCGCCCCCCGCCGCGCCGAACGCGCCCCCCACATCCTGCTCGCCGAGGCCGGCACCGGCACTGGCAAGACGCTGGGCTATCTCGCCCCCGCCGCGCTGTGGGCCGAAGAAAGCGGCGGCACCGTCTGGGTATCCACCTTCACCAAAGCGCTGCAACGCCAGTTACGCCGCGAGAGCCGCCGCGCATGGGGCGACACTTTGGCGGGCGCGCGGGCAAAGGTCGTGGTGCGCAAGGGCCGAGAAAACTACATCTGCCTGCTGAATTTGGAAGACGCATTGCAAGGCGGCTTTGGCGGGCGCGCGGCGATCATGGCCCAATTGGTGGCGCGCTGGGCGGCCTATACGGCCGATGGCGACATGATCGGCGGTGATTTGCCCGGCTGGCTGGGGACGCTGTTCCGCGCGCGCGGTATCACGGCGCTGACCGACCGGCGCGGCGAATGTGTCTATGCTGGCTGCCCGCATTACCGCAAATGTTTCATCGAGCGATCCGCGCGGGCCAGTGCCGACGCCGATCTGGTGATCGCCAACCACGCGCTGGTGATGGTCAATGCGGCGCGGGGCAAGGACAACGCCCCCCGCCCCACCCGCATCATCTTCGACGAAGGCCACCACGTCTTCGAGGCCGCCGATTCGACCTTCGCCGCAGCCCTGACAGGCGCCGAGGCCATCGAACTGCGCCGATGGGTGATGGGGCCAGAGAAGGGCGCGCGCGGGCGCAGGCGCGGTTTGGCGGCGCGGCTGGCCGACATTTCCAGCTATGACGAGGCGGGCGCCATCGCCATCGCCGCCGCGCTGACCGCCGCCGAGGCTCTACCCTCCGACGGCTGGCTGCAACGGGTCGGCGAGGGCGAACCATCCGGCCCTATCGAGGCTTTGCTGGGCGCCGTGCGGGCCACCGTTTACGCCCGCGATGAAAGCGGCGGACAGGAAGCCGGCTATGGCCTGGAAACCGAGGCCGCCGGGATGGAGGGCGAATTCGTCGAAGCCGCCACCGAGGCGGAGGCCGCATTGGCCGTCCTGCGCCAACCGTTGTTGCGATTGGGCGCGCGGCTGGAGGCGGTGTTGGCCGACCCACCCGACTGGCTCGATGGCCAAGGCCGCGCCCGTATCGAGGGCGCCTGCCGCGCACTCGGCTGGCGGACCGAGCTGATCGCTGCATGGGAATCATTGCTGGCGAGAATGGGCGGGCCTGCCGACCCGCAATTCGTCGACTGGCTGGCGGTCGATCGCGCTGAGGCCCGCGAATATGACATGGGCATCCACCGCCGCTGGCTAGACCCAATGAAGCCCTTCGCCGAAACTGTATTGGCCCCTGCCCATGGCGTGATGCTGACCAGCGCCACGTTGAGGGACCGCGGGGGCGGCGCGCAATCAGGCGACGATTGGGACGCCGCGATGGCCCGATCAGGCGCGGGCCATATCGATGTCGCCCCCCGCCTCGCCGCATTCCCCAGCCCGTTCGATTACGGTACGCAGGCCGAGGTGTTGATCGTCACCGACGTCGCCAAGGGGGATATCGCGGGCCTCGCGGGCGCCTATGCGCGCCTCATCGAGGCATCGGGCGGCGGCGCGTTGGGGCTGTTCACCGCCATCAAACGCCTGCGCGCGGTCTATGGCCGCATCGCCGACCGGTTGGCCCGCACCGGCCTGCCGCTCTACGCCCAGCACATTGACCCGATCGACACGGGCACGCTGGTCGATATTTTCCGCGACGAACCGCGCGCCAGCCTGCTGGGTACCGATGCCCTGCGCGATGGAGTTGACGTACCGGGGCACAGCCTGCGGCTGGTGATAATGGAACAAGTGCCCTGGCCCAAGCCCAGCATCCTGCACCGCGCCCGCCGAATGGCCAACCCCACTGGCGGGCAGGCTTACGACGACCGCATTATTCGCGCAAGGTTGGCACAGGGGTTTGGCCGCCTGATCCGTTCCGCCGAGGATCGCGGGCATTTTGTGGTGCTGTCCGCCGCCTTCCCCTCACGGCTGCTCAGCGCCTTCCCGCAGGACGCGCCGGTGATCCGATGCACGCTAGATGAAGCTTTACAGCGCGTGGCTGCCAGTGTTTTACCATCGCAAACTCAAACCGCTGATTCACCGCCACATGAGGCTGACCGATGAAAACCTTGGGGCTGTTCCGCCATGCCAAATCCGATTGGGGCGATGCGGTGGCACGCGATTTCGACCGCCCGCTGAACAAACGTGGTCGCAAAGCGGCGACGCTGATGGGTGAACATATCCGCGATCACGGCCTGCAAACCGGCCAGCACTGGGACCGCATCCTCGCCTCGCCAGCCGCGCGCGCCGCCGAAACCATCGAACGCGCCGCGCAAGGCATCGGATACCCATCGGCCAAGAATTTCGCGGTGAATTGGGACCGCCGGATTTATCTGGCCAGCAGCGCCACGCTGATCGATCTGCTGCGTGAAACCGATGACCGGCTATCATCGGTGATGCTGGTGGGTCATAATCCGGGGCTGGAGGATCTGATCTTTGACCTTGTGCCCGATGATGGCACCAGCCCCTTGCGCGATATGGTGATGGAGAAATACCCCACCGCGACATTTTCGGTGCTGGCGCTGGATATCGCGCATTGGGCAGAGCTGACGGAAAGCTGCGCGCGGCTGCTGCATATGATGCGCCCGCGCGACCTTGACCCCGCGTTGGGGCCGGAAATTACGCTGGGGGATTGAGCCCCCGCATCAGGCCTGTTCGAGAGCGCCAGCCAAAGCCGCGCGCAAGTTCTTCAGCCGCGCAACCATCCCCGGATCGGCGCGGTGCGGAGGTGTAACTGTGGTCTCATCGGGCGAGCCGGCAATCGAACCGCTCTCCAGAAATTGGCGCGCACCGCGTAGCGTATAGCCTTCTTGATGAACCAGCCGGTCGATCGTGCGGACCAGCTCGACATCTTCAGTACGGTAATAACGCCTGCTGCCGCTGCGTTTTACCGGGCGCAGCATCGGGAACTGTTCCTCCCAATAGCGTAGGACATGGGGGCGTATCGACAATGCCTGCGCCACTTCGCCGATGGTGCGGAAGGCGTCGACAGCCTTACCATCATCGAATTGTGCGTCAGCGGCGCCTTGTGCGCCCGTCTGAGCGCCTGCATCATCGTTCACCGACGATGCCTCAACGGCATCGCCCACAGTTTCGATGATCATTTCCCAGCCACACGTTCCTTGAGCATCTGGCTGGCACGGAAGGTCATCACCCGGCGCGGGGTAATGGGCACCTCGACGCCTGTCTTGGGATTACGGCCGATACGTTCCGCCTTGTCGCGCAGCAAGAATGTGCCGAAACCGGAAATCTTGACGTTTTCGCCTTCCGCCAGTGCGTCGCTCATATGGGTCAGGATTGCCTCAACCATATCCAGCGATTCGGCGCGCGAAAGGCCGAGTTTGCGATTAATCGCCTCGGCGAGGTCGGCCCGCGTTAGTGTGCTCATCGAGCGCATCATGCCATTACTCCCCGGAATTTTACGTATAAAATCAAGCTTCGAATCATGAGATTTTACCGATTTTGTGTGAAAGCACAACGGCCTAAGCAGTTATTTACAAGGTAAAGACAAACGTTACAATCTATATCCTTGGGCGATCAGATAAATAATCGATTGTTACCGCATTATATCCGATTCAAGCGCTTAGATCCGGATCAAGCTGGCGCCCCAGGTAAAGCCGCCGCCCATCGCTTCCAGCATCACCAATTGCCCAGGCTTAATCCGCCCATCGCGGACCGCAAGATCCAGCGCCAATGGCACCGACGCCGCCGATGTGTTGGCGTGTTGGTCCACGGTGACGATAATCTTTTCCGGTGGCAGGTTCAGCTTTTTGGCGGTGGCGTCCAGAATGCGGGCATTGGCCTGATGCGGCACCAGCCAGTCGATATCGGTGGGTACAAGGCCCACTTCGGCCAAAACCTCACCCAAAACGCTGGCTAAATTGGTGACGGCGTGGCGGAAAACCTCGCGGCCAGCCATGCGCAAGTGGCCGACTGTGCCGGTGGTGGAAACCCCTCCATCGACATACAGCAACGGCCCATGCGCGCCGTCAGCATGCAGTTTGGTGGCCAGAATGCCCGGTCCGTCAGCCGCCACGTCCTGCGCCTCCAGCACCACGGCACCCGCGCCATCACCGAACAATACGCAAGTGGCGCGGTCGTCCCAGTCCATCAGCCGGGTCATGGTTTCCGCGCCTATCACCAGCGCGCGGTTGGCCATGCCCGACCGCAGCATCGAATCGGCCACGCCCAGCGCGTATAGAAACCCGGAGCAAACCGCCGCCACATCAAAAGCGATGCCGCCGTTGCAGCCCAGCGCGTGCTGGACCTGCGTGGCGACTGCGGGAAATGTTTGGTCAGGCGTAGTGGTGCCCAGCACGATAAGGTCGATGGTGGCAGGATCGATGCCAGCCGCCTCAACCGCCTTGCGCGCGGCGGCGATGGCCAGCGTGCTGGTGGTTTCGCCCTCGCCGGCGACATGGCGCTGACGGATACCGCTGCGTTCAACGATCCATTCGTCGGTGGTGTCAACGCGGGTTGCAAGCTCAGCATTGGTGACGATCTTGGCCGGCAACGCCGAACCCGTGCCAATCAGCACCGAACGGCGGGGGGTGGTGGCGTTCACTTGCCCCCCTCCGATGCGCCGAAATCGACCGATTTTCCGTTGGTGCGCAGGCTATCTGCGCCCAGGCGTGCGAGGTCTCCAGCGATGCGTGTGGTCAGATCGTCCTCCAGCAGCCGCGCGGTAACCGCGATGGCATTGGCCACACCCAGCGCATTGGCGCTGCCGTGACTTTTAACCACAATGCCATTCAGGCCCAGAAACACGGCGCCATTATGGTTATTGGGGTCGAGATGATGCTTTAACAGCTCGGTGGCGGGCCGCGAAATCAAAAATCCGAATTTTGAACGAAGCGATGAGGTAAAACTGCGCTTCAGCAAATCGCCGACGAATCTGGCGGTACCCTCTATGGTTTTCAGCGCTATATTGCCCGAAAAACCATCCGTCACCGCGACATCGACATCGCCCCGGCACAGCTTGTCGCCTTCGATAAAGCCATCGAATTGCATTGAAAGGTCGGCTGCCGCCGTGCGCAGCACATTGGCCGCATCGCGCAGATCGCCGGTGCCCTTGATTTCCTCGGTGCCGATGTTCAGCAATCGCACTCGTGGTTCCGCCCGCCCGGTGACGATCCGCGAATAGGCCGCGCCCATGATGGCAAATTGCACCAGATTGCGTGCATCGCACCCGGTGTTCGCGCCAAGGTCCAGCATCACCAGATCATTATCGCCCAGCGTCGGCAGCAGACCGGCGAGCGCAGGGCGGTCTATCCCCGGCATCGTGCGCAAGGCCAGCTTGGAAATTGCCATCAAGGCGCCGGTGTTGCCGGCAGACACAGCAGCACCCGCACGGCCAGCCTTTACCGCCTCGATCGCCAAACCCATCGACGTGGTTTTGGCGCGGCGCAGGGCCTGACTTGGCTTTTCTTCGCCGCTGATCACATCGGCGGCGTGGGATATTTCGGATATGGCAGCCAGCGCGGGATGGGCGGCCAATACGGGCGCAATCCGCGCCTCATCACCCACCAGCAGAAACGTGAGCCCCGCATGCCGCCCGCGCGCCAGATCGGCACCAGCCAGCATGGTGCGAACACCCTCGTCGCCGCCCATCGCATCGATGGCGATACGCGGCAGACTCATGTTCTCACCCCCCGGATTACGATCCGCCCTAATCAGGCGACAGCGATGATCTCGCGGCCGTTATAATGCCCACACGACGGGCAAAGGTTATGCGGACGCTTCAATTCGCCGCAGTTCGAGCATTCATGGAATGCCTCGACCTTCAGCGCATCATGGCTGCGGCGCATGCCCCGGCGTGAGGGGGAAGTTTTTCTTTTGGGGACAGCCATCTCGGCACCTGTTCCTGAATACGTGATAAATACTGAGTGCCAGCCGAACCACACGGATGCGTCGGCGGCAAGCGAAGGGGGGCCTATAGCGAATTTCGCGGGCCTTGCAAGCTTCTCTGGCGCATGGCAGTTAGCTATCTAACACCAAGGGGAATTTTCGATGATTTTGCAGACCACTTTATGCCTTGCCGCATCGGCGATTGTTGTCAATTTATGGCTGGGCACGCGCATCGGCAAGCTGCGCCATGCCTTGAAGGTGTCGGTGGGCGATGGCGGGCATGAACTGATTAACCGCCGTATGCGGGCGCAGGCCAATTTCGGCGAAAACACCCCCGTAACGCTGGTGCTGTTCGCTTTGGTTGAGATGGCCGGGCCTGACCATGTATGGGCCCACGGCAGTTGGCTGCCGATTGCCGGCTTTATTTTCATTGCGGGCCGCGTCGCCCACGCCTTTGGTATGGACAGCGACACCAGCTTCAAGCCCGGTCGCCCCATTGGCATGCTGACAGCCTATGGCGTGCAACTGGTGCTGGTGGTGACGGCGCTGATGATTGCCCTAGCCCGGATTTAGCCGAATTTGCCGTCGGACACGAAAGGGTTTGTGCGCCTTTCGTGTCCGAAGGTGGAATTGGGGCCGTGGCCGGGGATAAAAGTGATATCATCCCCCAGCGGCCACAGTTTCTGCGTGATCGAGGCGATGAGCGTGGCATGATCGCCGCGCGGGAAATCGGTCCGCCCGATAGAGCCTGCGAACAGCACATCGCCAACCATCGCCACCCGTGCCTCGCAGTGTACGAACACCACGTGGCCGGGGGTATGGCCGGGGCAGTGGATCACATCCAGCGTAAGATCGCCCACGGTCACCGTATCGCCATCTTTCAGCCAGCGGTCAGGGGTGAAGACCTCGGTAGGGACACCCTCGATCATGCCGCGTGCGTGGCCGTCGATCCAGAATTTGTCGCCCTCATGAGGGCCTTCGATGGGCACGCCCAGATCGCGCGCCAACACCCCCGCCAGCCCGCAATGATCCATATGGCCGTGGGTAATCAGCAGCTTTTCCACTGTAATGCCGGTCTGCGCGATGGCCTGTTTCAGCCGATCGAGATCACCGCCGGGGTCGACCAGCGCGCCCTTCATCGTTTTGGTGCACCAGATCAGCGAGCAATTCTGCTGATAAACGGTGACGGGCACTATACCGATGCGTAATGGGGTTTCCTTGGTCATGCGGGCGGCTATAATGCCGGATCAGGCCCAAGACCAGCCAAGGATGCACGATGCGAATTCATACGATAGCTGTCAACCTTGCGTTGGTATTGGCCCCCGCTGCCGCGTTGGCCGCCGTACCTGCCCCGCATTTGGCAGAGACCAGCTTTAACCAGCTCGCCCAGCCGCTGCCGTATCCCTATAACGAAACCGCCAATGCAACACATGACGTCAACGCCGCGCTGGCCCGCGCCAAGGCCGCGCACAAGCTACTGCTGATCGACATGGGCGGCAATTGGTGCGGCGATTGCCGGGTGCTGGCGGGGACGATGGAACTACCCGATCTGGCCCCCTTTGTGGCGCGGCATTACGAGGTGGTACTGGTCGATGTGGGCCGCTTCACCAAGAATATGGACATTGCCAAGCGATTTGGCGCGAGTGCGCCGCGCGGCGTACCGGCGGTGCTGGTGATTGACCCGCGCACCGGCAAATTGATCGACAATGGCCGCACAGAGAACCTCGCCGATGCGCGCAGCATGACACCGCAGGTGCTGGCCGATTGGCTGGCGCAGTGGGTGAAATAGGGGCTAAAGCCGCCCGCTTTTCCACACAACACGCCCGATCACCTGCACCTCGCGGGCGTCTAGTTCCTGCGGGCGGTAAATGGGGTTGTCGCTGATCAGGGTGATCCGCCCCGGCCGCCCCAGATCGAGCCGTTTCACCAACAGCGCATCGCCCACCCGCACCACATGCACACCGTCACGCAAGGCCCGCGGGCGTTCATCGACGAGGATCTCGTCGCCGTCGCGCAGGGTCGGCTCCATCGAATCGCCCGCCACCGCGATGCCCGACAGCTTGGCTGGCTCCAGCCCCGCCGCGCGCAGCCACCCCCGCGCGAACCGCAGCGCGCCAAAGGGTTGCTCCGACGCCGCCAACGCGCCGCTGCCCGCAGAGGCGCCCAGCGCGAGGCGCGGAACATCCACCCATTCCCCGCGCGACGGTCTATTGTTCATCGCGTAAGAATTATCCTGCGACTCGGCATTGTCTTCCGCACCCAATTCCGACTCGTCCACGCCCAGAAAGCGCGCCAGCTTTCGCCTGTCCCCCTCCTCCAGCTTGCGCGGGCTGCCCTTGCGTACATACTGCTGTAAATAAGCCGAATTTCTGCCAATCATGGCCGAAAGCGCAGCCAAACTTACGCCGCGAGCGCTCGCCAATTCCAGCAAACGCGCCTGAGATGTGGTGTTTTCCATGATGGGCACAATACCATAGGAAAAATCCTAGACAAGTAGGATTTGATGTGTGAACAAATAAGTAACGAATCAGCGACTCGGCATCGGAGGACCCATGACACTGCGTAAGATCGAAGCCTTCCTCAAGGAAACCGGCATGGCCTGGACGCTTTTCGGCAGGCTCTGTGTCCACGACCCGCGCCTTGTCGCTGACATGCGCAATGGACGCAGCCCGCGCCCGCAAACCATCGACCGCATCGAACAATTCATCCAATCCTATCGGGAGCAGACCCATGCGCTATGATCCACAATTCGACCGCACCTTGATCGCCGCGTTTCAGCAAAACGCCCCCGCCGAAAGCAGCGGCATCGGCGCACTGTTGCCGCGTGCCAGCCAGCCGTCCATGCGGGTGCTGCGTGCGGTGATGCGCCTTGCCGGTCAGCATGCCGAATTGCTGCGCCACGCGGAGCGGCCTTGGGCCAGCATCACCTTTTCCGGCACGCGCCACGCGATTACGCTGGCCTTTGAAGGGGTTGAGGGATGCGCCGCCGGCGAGGCATTCCTCGCTGCGCTGCCCGATCATGAATTCACCATCTCGCGCCAGTTGGTGGCAGACGCCAGCGTGACCTCTGTGGTGCATGATATGCTACCGGTGCCCCGGATCGTGGTAGAGGCCGAACTGCTGCTGCTGGACGATTGCTGACTTGCTTCGGAAGCTGGGTGTTAAGCGCCCAGCTTCCATTCCCAGCCCAAGGGATCGCCGTCCATTACCTCTACGCCAGCCGCGATAAGCTGGTCACGCAGGGCATCGGAGGTGGCGAAGTCCTTGGCAGCGCGGGCTTCTTTGCGCGCTGCGAGGATGGTTTCGATTTCCTGAGGGGTGATGGTGGCCGATTTGGGGCGGATGCGGAGGTCGGCGCGGGTGAGTGTGAGGAGGTTGAGGCCTAGGACGGAGTCCATCGTTGTAATGGCCTCCATCTTTACATCAGAATGCAGTTCTGTTGAATTTGCGATTTTTTCACAGTAAGTTAACGCAGTTGGCATATTAAGATCATCGGAAACAGCCTCCTCAAAACGACTCAGAAATGTCTGAATTGATCTAGACACGATGTCAGTTTTCGAAACCGCCGCCATCTTCTCCACCGCCATCACCAACCGCTTCAGCCTTGTCAGCGCCGCATCCAGCCCCTCCCACGAAAACTCCAATTCGCTGCGGTAATGGGCTTGCAGACACAACAGGCGATAGGCCAGCGGGTGATAGCCCTTGTCGATCAGCAATTGCAGGCGCAGGAACTCGCCGCTAGATTTGCTCATCTTTCCAGAGCGTTCGACCAGGAAGTTATTGTGCATCCACAGCTTCGCGCCTGAATTGGCCGCCACGTCCAAGCCATTGGTGCAGCAAATCGCCTGATTCTGGGCGATCTCATTGGGGTGGTGGATTTCGCGGTGGTCGATGCCGCCGGTGTGAATGTCGAAGGGAAAGCCCAGCAGCTCGCCCGACATCACGCTGCATTCCAGATGCCACCCCGGCGCGCCCTTGCCCCATGGGCTGTCCCACTCCATCTGCCGCGTCTCGCCGGCGGGGGTTTTGCGCCAGATCGCGAAATCCGCCGCGTGGCGCTTGCCATCGACGGCCTCGATACGGCCCTCGCCTTCGTCTGTCTGCGTGCGCGCCAGACGCCCGTAATCGGCCACAGTGCTGACATCAAAATAGAGCCCGCTTTCCAGCTCATAACAGTGCTTGTCGGCTATTTTCCGCGCGAATTCGATCATCGCGGGCACATAATCGGTGGCGATCGACCACTTCATCGGCTCGCGGATATTGAGCGCGCGGATGTCCGCCCAATAGGCCTCTGTATAATGCCGGGCGATATCCCAGATGCTGCGCGCCTCTGTCGAGGCTTGGCGTTCCAGCTTGTCCTCACCGGCATCGGCGTCATCGGTCAGGTGGCCCACATCGGTGATATTGATCACGTGGGACAGCTTATAACCCTTATATGTCAGCACTCTGCCCAGCACATCGGCGAACACATAGGCGCGCATATTGCCGATATGCGGGTAATTATACACCGTCGGCCCGCAGGTATAGACGCGGGCTTCACCCTCATGGACAGGCTCAAAGGTTTCCAGCTGGCGGGTCAGGCTGTTGAACAGCTTCAGGGGGTGCGTATCGGTCATCCGCGAGGGGTTGGCGTGGCCTGCGCAAAAGGTCAAGCCGGGGGAGGCAATTCCGCCCTCCCCCGGCGTCTCATTTATGGATGTGCAGGGGCAGCAACAGGCGCTGCGGGGGCCGCTGCCGGGGCCGCTGGTGGCGCAACGGCTGCGACTGGCGCGGGTGCTGCGGCCGGAGCCTGCGCCGCCAAAGCCGCTGCCACATCCTTGGACCGCAGAGCGCCTTCGCCCATTTTTGCGTCCGCGATCATGGTGAGGTCTTTGGTGGCCTGAAACTCTGCCACAGTTTGCGGGGCTAGCACTGGCCGACCCGTCATGATGCCCATTTTGAGCTGATTCACGACAAGTATCAATAACGACGGAGTGGGAAAGAAACGGCTAGCAGCCTAGCGTTCGCCTCGTGTCATTACGTCAGCCAATCGAAAAATCATAAATTCTCGAATTGCCGCTGGCACCTGTAAACACAAACGCATACTCGCCCGCAGCCAAGGGTTTATCGAACGACACCTTAAAGATGCCGTCCTTAACATCGCTAGCGGTAAAATTGACCATAGCCTTTGGATCGACACCCTTTCGGATATTCATCGCGAAGCCACCATACGCGGACATTTTACCTGATGTAAATTCCCGCGCATCCCCTTTAACCGCAAGCTTAACGAGGCTGAATTCTGAGGGCGACTGTGCCGCGAATGAATTATCCGTACCAAACTCGCTGACCCTGCGATCATCGACGTCAAAGTAAAAATAAAATACAGGCGACGTGCTGGAAATTTTTACGCGCGCACTCCCGCCGGGCAGAGTCACAATAATCTTTAGTGGGAAAATAACGCTACCATTTCCTGTAGTACGCTGTCCGCTCGGCTTAGATGGACGTAGAGTATGCAGCGCCACGTTAGGCAGCCAGTTTTCATAAATATAGATCCCTGGCGAATGTTTGACCGTTGGATCTGGCGATTCATCGGTGCCTGCGACACCCCGTATCTGATTCTGGGTGGCGCACCGGTGTATCATCGCACCGATAACGTTTTCAGATACTCCTTTCGCCTTCAATGCGATGATGCCATCCACTGACACATCGTAATTACACGGCTCCGTGTTGATTTTATCGATAATGAGTCCGTCTGCGACTCCCGCCTTTGAGAGCATCGAAATGCTGTCCACATTCATCGACTGAGCAGACGCCGTGGCCATTTGAAGACTGAGTAGAACTGCGACTGGAAATATCAGTTGCTTCGAAATATTAGCCATAGGAACTCCTCATAAAAACATCTCAGAGATCTAATTATATTTTCAATAAAATAGGCCCTACGGATTTAATCCCCTTCGAACAAACCGGCGAGTTGTTCGATCATTGTGCCGCCCAATTGCTCGACATCCATGATGGTAACGGCGCGGCGATAGTATCGCGTGACGTCATGCCCGATACCGATCGCCACCAGTTGCACCGGAGATTGCTTCTCGATCCAATCGATCACCCGCCGCAGATGCGCTTCCAGATAGCCGGCAGTGTTGACCGACAGCGTGCTGTCATCCACCGGCGCGCCGTCCGAAATCACCATCAGGATGCGGCGGTCCTCTGGCCGGGCCAGCAGGCGGGTATGCGCCCACAGCAGCGCCTCGCCGTCGATGTTTTCCTTGAGCAAACCCTCGCGCATCATCAGGCCGAGGTTACGGCGCGAGCGGCGATAAGGCTCATCGGCCTTTTTATAGACGATATGGCGCAGATCATTCAGCCGCCCCGGCCCGGCGGGCTTGCCGCTGCCCAGCCAAGCCTCACGCGATTGCCCGCCCTTCCACGCGCGGGTGGTAAAGCCCAGGATCTCTGTCTTCACCCCGCAGCGCTCCAGCGTGCGCGCCAGCACATCGGCACTGATCGCCGCGATGCTGATAGGCCGCCCGCGCATCGATCCCGAATTGTCGATCAGCAGCGTGACGACGGTGTCCTTGAACTCCACATCGCGCTCGATTTTATACGACAGCGCATGGCCCGGCTGGGTCACGACACGCGCCAGCCGCGCCGCATCCAGCATCCCTTCCTCTTGGTCAAAATGCCAACTGCGGTTTTGCTGCGCCATCAACCGGCGGGCCAGACGGTTGGCCAGCTTGGTGACGATGCCCTGCAACCCCTTCAGCTGCGCATCCAGATAGGCGCGCAGGCGGGTCAGCTCCTCCTCATCGCACAGTTCGGTGGCGGCGATGACCTCATCGAACTTTTCGGTGTAAACCTTGTAGTCGAACCCGGCGGGGATGTCGGTCCAAGGGCGGTTGGGGCGCACGGGTAACATGCCGTCCTCGCCCTCGTCGCTGGCGTCGCTGTCGCCATCGTCGTCGGACATTTCGCCTTCGGCGTCGCTGTCGCCCTCTTCCTCGCCTTCGCCCATATCGGCGGCCATTTCGGATGGCTGAGGCTCGTCGCCGGCACTTTCGCCTTCCTGCTCTTCCTCGGTTTCCTGCTCGCCGTCCTGCTCGTTGGTGTCGTCGGGTGGCACTTCCAGCTGTTCAGCGCGGGTCAGTTCCAGATGCGCCAACATCTCCAGCGCGCCCGCCTGAAACGCCCGCTGATCGTCCAGCGACGCGGCCAAACGATCAAAATCCTTCGCGCCGCGCTGCTCGATCCATTCGCGCAGCATATCGACCCCGGCGCGCGCCGGGACAGGCACCGGCGATCCGGTCAGATGCTCGCGCAGCAACAGCGCCAAGGCGGTCTGCACCGGCACGTCCTCGTGCGTTTTGGCTTTGGCGATGGCGTCATGGCCGATATCCTTGGCCAGCAAGGCGTCGAGGTTTCCGCGCACCCCCTCCATCGCATTGGCGCCCAGCGCCTCGTACCGCACCTGCTCCATGGCATCGTAACAGGCGCGGGCGATAGGCTCGGCGGGCATGTGGCGGGCGTGCAGACGGGCGTTATGGTGGCGCAGGCGCAGCGACATGGTATCCGCCGCGCCGCGCGCCTCCATCGCGCCGACGCGCGGTAATTTGCGCCCGGCGACATGCCCCTTCAACTGGCCCATCAACTGGCCGGCTGGCAGGGGCACACGCAGCATCCCCTCTTGCTGGCTCGGCGCGTCGGCGGTCCATGTCACATCGAGCTCGCGCTCTTGGGCCATGGCACGGGCGGTGCCGGCCAGCACGGATTTGAACCGATCGAGAGGGGTTTCTTCCGCCAAGCTGCGTCCTTTAGATCGTCTGGCCGGTTTTGGCCCAATCGGCCATAAAGCCCTCGATGCCCTTGTCGGTCAGCACATGCTTGAACAGGTTGCGAATGACGGCGGGCGGCGCGGTCATCACATCGGCGCCGATCTTGGCGCATTCCAGAACATGGATCGGGTGGCGGATGCTGGCGGCCAGAATCTGCGTCTCAAAATTATAATTGTCGTAGATGAGGCGCATGTCGCGGATCAGATCCAGCCCGTCAAAGCCGTTGTCATCATGCCGGCCAATAAACGGCGAGATATAGGTCGCCCCCGCCTTGGCCGCCAGCAACGCCTGATTGGCGGAAAAGCACAAGGTCACATTGACCATCGTGCCGTCGGCGGTCAGCGCCTTGCAGGTCTTCAAGCCGTCGATGGTCAGCGGCACCTTGATGCAGACATTGCGGGCGATCTTGCGCAGGATTTCCGCCTCTCGCATCATGCCGGGGTGATCCAATGCGACAACCTCGGCGCTGACGGGGCCATCGGTCAGGTGGCAAATCTCGGCGACGACCTCGAGGAAATCACGGCCAGACTTGGCGATCAGGCTGGGGTTGGTGGTGACGCCGTCCAGCAGGCCGGTGGAGGCCAGCTCTGCGATATCGGCGGTATCGGCGGTGTCTACGAAGAATTTCATGGGTGGCCTCCGGGGGCGATTGAGGGCGGTATGCGTGTGATTCCTGCCCCGCCTATAGGGATGCGCGAAGTTACCCGCCAGCCCCCTTCCGCATCGCCCCATTCCGCGCCTATAGGCAGGCGATGAGCCGCGTCCGCATCCTTGTTATCAATGCCGCCGTGGGCGCGCTCGATTACCGGGTGCCGGCTGGCGTGAATGCGCCGCCGGGCGCGGTGGTGATGGCGCCGCTGGGGCCGCGCCAGGTGATGGGCATTGTCTGGGACGAAGGCCGCCTGCCGGGAAAAACGGTGGGGGATAACAGGCTGCGGCCTTTGCTGAATGTGCTGCCGGTGCCCCCCTTGGCCGCCCCCTTGCGCCGATTGATCGAATGGACTGCGGATTATTACTGCGCCCCTCTGGCGGCGGTGGCGAAGATGGCGCTGTCCTCGCCAGCGGCGCTGGAGGGCGCGCGCCAGATGACCGAATATCGGCTGGTGGCGGAGGATGCGCGGCCCGAAACGGCGCGGACTACCCCTCAGCGCGCCGCCGCCATCGCGCAGATCGCCGACCATCAGGCCACCATCCGCGAATTGGCGGAAGCCGCCGGCGCGTCAGAGGCGGTACTGCGGGGCATGGCCAATGTCGGCCTGCTGGAGCCGGTGGTGGTCGATGTCAGCCGGCCCTATCCGCTGGGCGATCCCGATTTCGCCCCCCCGGCGCTGAATCCAGGCCAGCAGGCGGCGGCTGATCTGTTCGTGGGGGCGGTACGGGGGGGCAAATTCGCGCCATTCCTGCTCGACGGCGTCACCGGTTCGGGAAAGACCGAATGCTATTTCGAGGGCGTCGCGGAGGCCTTGCGGCTGGGCACGCAGGTGCTGATGCTGCTGCCCGAAATCGCCCTGACACAGAACTTTCTGCGGCGCTTTGTCGCGCGTTTTGGGACAGAGCCGGTGCTGTGGCACTCGGCCCTCAAAACCGCCGAACGGCGCCGGGCTTGGCGCGCGGTGGCAGAGGGGCAGGCGCAGGTAGTGGTCGGCGCGCGTTCGGCGCTGTTCCTGCCCTATGCGCGCCTCGGCCTGATCATCGTTGACGAGGCGCATGAGACGAGTTTCAAACAGGACGACGGCGTGCGCTATAATGGCCGCGATGTGGCTGTGATCCGCGCGAAGTTTGAGAAGATCCCGGTGATCCTAGCCAGCGCGACCCCGGCGCTGGAAAGTCAGGCGCTGGCCGATGCCGGGGTTTATACGCGGGTGGTTTTGCCGGACCGGTTCGGCGGCGCTTTGCTGCCCGCCATATCGGTGATCGACCTCACCGAAACCCCGCCCGACCGCCAGCACTGGATCGCCCCGCCGCTGGTCGAGGCCCTGCGCATCCGCCTCGCGCGCGAAGAACAAAGCCTGCTGTTCCTCAACCGCCGCGGCTATGCGCCGCTGACCTTGTGCCGGCATTGCGGGTTCCGTTTTCAGTGCAAAACATGCAGCGCGTGGCTGGTGGAGCATAGGCATCGTCCCCACCTCGCCTGCCACCATTGCGGGCATGAGGAACCGGTGCCCACCAACTGCCCCGAATGCCATGAGCCAGACTGCCTCGTCGCCTGTGGCCCCGGCGTCGAACGCATCGCCGAGGAAGTCGCAGAAATCCTGCCCGAGGCACGCCTCGCCATCGCCACATCCGACACGCTGAACACGCCGGAGAAGATCGGCGCCTTCGTCAGCGCGGTCGAGGCGGGCGACATCGATGTGATCGTCGGCACGCAATTGGTGACAAAAGGCTACCACTTCCCCAACTTGACCTTGGTGGGGGTCATCGACGCCGATCTGGGGCTGGAGGGCGGCGATTTGCGCGCCGGCGAGCATTCATACCAGCAAATCGCGCAGGTTGCAGGCCGCGCGGGCCGCGCCCAAAAACCCGGCGAGGTAATGATCCAGACCCGCCACCCCAAGGCCCCCGTCATCGCGGCGCTGGCCAGCGGCGACCGCGACGCCTTCTATGCCGCCGAGAGCGCCGCACGACGCGGTGTGGGCGCGCCTCCCTTCGGGCGCTGGGCGGCGATCATCGTCTCCTCCGAAACCGAAACCGAGGCCCGCGATGCCGCCCGCGCCATCAGCGGATCACGCCCAGACTTGCGTGATATGGCGGTGCTAGGCCCGGCCCCAGCGCCGCTCAGCCTGCTGCGCGGGCGGTATCGGTATCGATTGCTGATCAATGCGCGGCGCTCGGCGGAATTGCAAAAGGTGCTGCGCGGCTGGCTGAGGGGATTGAACTTCCCGCCCGGCGTGCGGGTCAGCATCGATATTGACCCTTATTCGTTTGTCTGACCTGCGCGCCGCCACATCGGCGCCACCACCCCGTCGCGCCGCACCGCCGCCGTCAACAGCAGTAACCCGGCAATGGTCGCCACCACCATCGCCACCACCGAGGCCTCCAGCCCGAAATCGCCGCCGGTCATCAGCGCAGATCCAACGCGCCTCGTGATCAGCAGGCCATGCGGCGCCGCCCCGCCCGAAACCGGCACACTAAACACCCAGCCCTGGGTAAAGTTCCACGCCGCATGGATGCCCATCGCCAGCCACAACCGCCGCGTGTACATATAAGCCGCTCCCAGCAGGATGCCCGCCTCCACCGCGATACCGACCGCCGCCACCCAAGTCGCGCCGGGGTTCATCAGATGCGCCGCGCCAAAAAACGCCGAGGTGATCGCCAAAGCCCACCATGTGCCCATCATCGTTTCGATATGGCGGAACAGAATGCCGCGAAACAGCAGTTCCTCGAACGTGCCGCTGATCACCGCCACCGCCAGCATCGGCCAGATATCGCCGGCACCGCCGCGCAAGCCCCCGAACTGCACCACGCCCAGCGCCGCCGCGATCACCACCACAGTGCTGAACACCAGAAACCCGCCGACCAAGCCCCATGGCCAATTCGGCTGGAGCGCCCGTGCGGGGGTAGCAAGGGTCTGGCGCGCGCTCGATCCAGCGCATCATGCCCTTCCACGCCAACATGATCGCAATCGCCACCACCAGCGCACCCAAGAAATGCGGCGGTGTATTGGGGTTGGGGTTGATCCAATAGGTCAACGGATGCATCGCGGCCGAACCGAAGGCGACCAAGGCGACCAACAACACCGCCTCCACCACCATCTGCGTCGCTGGAAAGCGCCAGACTCTTTGCGCCAAACCCATGATCGCCTGCCCCTTCAGTTACTGTGTTGTCAGCTTAACACAGGTGGCAGGAACGTCAATCACTGCCGCCTATGCCCCTTCGCGGCGCAGCAGTTCGCGTTTGATGTCCAGCCCCCAGGCATAGCCGCCCAAATTGCCATCGCCGCGAATGATCCGGTGGCAGGGGATCAGCACCGACACATGGTTGGCGCCATTGGCGCTGCCCGCCGCGCGTGTCGCCTTGGGACGGCCGACGGCGGCGGCGATCTGGGCATAGCTGCGGGTTTCACCGGGTGGCACCTTGCGCAGTTCCTGCCATACGGCTTCCTGAAATGCGGTGCCTCGCACATCGACAGGGATGCGCGCGCTGTCGGCCCATTTGGCGGCGGGGGCTTCCACCACGGCGACCACCTCGGCCAGCAGAGCGGCGAAATCGGCGTCGCCCTCGGCAAGGTCGGCATGGGGGAACCGTTCGGCCAATTCCGCGCGGCCCTCGCCGAACGACAGCCGGCAGACGCCCTTATCGGTGGCGGCGACCAGCATCGGCCCCAGCGATGTAGTCACGACCGCCCAATTAATCCGCACCCCTCGCCCACCATTTGCCCAAGCCGAAGGCGTCATGCCCAATCTCCCCTGTTGTGCCGCATAAAACCGCGACGGCGCGGAATAACCCGCATCATAGAGCGCATCTGTCACCTTGCCAGCCTCACTGAGCGCCGCTCGCGCGCGCTCTAACCGCCGCGCGCGGGCATAGGCGGCGGGCGACAGGCCGGTGGCGCGGGTGAAAATCCGCTGAAAATGGCTGGCGGCATAGCCCACCGCTTCGGCAAGATCGTCAAGGCGCGGCGGCGTGTCTGCGTCAGCGATGATGGCCAGCGCCTTGGTCACGGCCTGCTCGTCGCGGCGGGCCTCATCGGGGGCGCAGCGTTTGCAGGCGCGCAGGCCCGTCTCCTGCGCCTCTGCCGCGTCCGCGAAAAACCGCACATTGGCCCGGTTGGGCCGCCGCGCCGCGCAGCTAGGCCGGCAATATATACCCGTGGACAATACGCCGAAGACAAAGCTGCCATCCGCCGCGCGGCTCCGTGCCAGCACCGCTTTCCATCTGGCGTCTTGTGTGGAGTAGGTCATGTGCAAATCATAGCCCTTGTCCGCGCGCGCGACATCCCGGAACTTGCGCTCAAACACCAAAATCGCCAACGCTGCGCATATGACTGATGTAATCGACAACCTTCTGGCCCTCAACGGCGCGCATGAAGTGGAAACCTCCGCCCTCACCCGGCCCGCATTGCAGGCGCTGCTCGCTCAGGCGTTTCATTGGGCCGCGCCGGGCGATGGCCGCGACGGCCTGCTGATCGCGCTGGACAACCAAGCCGATTATGACAGCCCGAATTTCCTCTGGTTCACCGCGCGTCATGCGCGTTTCATTTATATAGATCGCATCATCGTCGCACAGCATGCGCGGGGGGCCGGGCTGGCGCGCGGGCTTTATGGTGATTTAATGGCCAAGATGCGCGAACTCGGCCACAAGCTGCTGGTTTGCGAGGTCAATCTGGACCCGCCGAACCCTGCGTCGCTGGCGATGCATCTGGCGATGGGTTTTGAAAAGCTGGGGGAAACGCGCCTGCCAAATGGCAAAACCGTGGCCTATCTGGCACTCCATGTCAGCTAGGCCACGCCGCTGCAACCCCTGCTAACGGCTTACTTGCATAGCAATGCAATCGACGCTATGCGCGCCGCGTCAGGAGGAGGCCGTAACCGCCCTTAGGTGGTTTGCGGAAGCTTGACGAAGCGCAAGCTTGGCATGGGGGAAGCCGGCATCAGCCGGGTGATCAGGTCAATCTGCATATAGGCCATATCGGCAAAAGGGGACGGTTACGCGTGGATAATTCCGCCGGCATTACAGCTAGTCTTACAGCGAGTCTTCAGGGGCGCTATGCCTCGGCGCTGTTTGAATTGGCATCGGAACAAAACGTCGCCGCCGCTGTGGAGGGCGATCTCGCGCAATTGGGCGAGGCGCTGACCGCGTCGGAAGACCTCGGCGCCTTGATTCGCAATCCGCAGATCGCCCGCAGCGATGCTGCCCGCGCGGTGGATGCTGTCGCCGAATCTCTGGGCGCCCATCAGGTGACAAAGAATTTTCTGGGTGTGCTGTCGGCGAACCGCCGCCTCGCCGCCCTGCCCCAGATCATCAGCGCCTATGCCACCATCGCCGCCGCATCGCGCGGCGAAGTGACCGCGCAGGTGACCAGCGCCCATCCGCTGAGCGCTGACCAGTTGAAGGCGCTGGGCGCTAAGCTGCGCCAACGCGAAGGCAAGGATATCAAGATTGATGCCACTGTCGATCCCGAACTGCTGGGCGGTTTGGTGGTACGCATTGGCAGCCAGCAGATCGACTCTTCTATTCGCACACGTCTCAATTCATTGGCCCAGGAAATCCGGGGTTAAAAGCGCCGGGGGCCCTGGCCCCCAGCCATAAAGTTTGCACGAAAGGCTGAACATGGAAATCCGCGCCGCAGAAATCTCCAAGGTCATCAAGGACCAGATCGCCAATTTCGGCACCGAGGCCAAGGTCTCGGAAGTCGGCACCGTGCTGTCGGTGGGTGACGGTATCGCCCGTATCCACGGCCTCGATCAGGTTCAGGCCGGCGAGATGGTCGAATTCGCCAATGGCATCAAGGGCATGGCCCTCAACCTGGAAGCCGATAACGTCGGCGTCGTGATCTTCGGATCGGACAGCGAAATCGGCGAAGGCAGCACCGTCAAGCGCACCGGCACCATCGTCGACGTTCCCATCGGCAAGGGTCTGCTGGGCCGCGTGGTGGACGCGCTGGGCAACCCCATCGACGGCAAAGGCCCCATCGAATACACCCAGCGCAGCCGCGTTGAGGTCAAGGCCCCCGGCATCATCCCGCGCCAATCGGTGCATGAGCCGGTGCAGACCGGCCTGAAGGCCATCGACACCTTGGTTCCCATCGGCCGCGGCCAGCGCGAGCTGATCATCGGTGACCGTCAGACCGGCAAGACCGCCGTCGCCATCGACACCTTCATCAACCAGAAGGAAGCCAACGCCGGCACCGACGAAGGCAAGAAGCTGTACTGCATCTATGTCGCCATCGGCCAAAAGCGTTCGACCGTCGCGCAGATCGTGCGTCAGTTGGAGGAGAACGGCGCCATGGAATATTCCATCGTCGTAGCCGCTACCGCCTCCGAGCCCGCTCCGATGCAGTACCTCGCGCCCTATACCGGCGTGACGATGGGTGAATTCTTCCGCGACAACGGCATGCACGCCGTCATCGTCTATGACGATCTTTCCAAGCAGGCTGTGGCTTATCGTCAGATGTCGCTGCTGCTGCGTCGTCCTCCGGGCCGTGAAGCTTACCCCGGCGACGTGTTCTATCTGCACAGCCGCCTGCTGGAGCGCGCCGCGAAGATGAACGACAGCTTGGGCGGCGGATCGCTGACCGCGCTGCCGATCATCGAAACGCAGGCGGGCGACGTGTCGGCCTATATTCCCACCAACGTGATTTCAATCACCGACGGCCAGATCTTCCTGGAAACCGGTCTGTTCTATCAGGGCGTGCGTCCGGCCATCAACGTCGGTCTTTCGGTCAGCCGCGTGGGCTCCGCCGCGCAGACCAAGGCGATGAAGCGCGTTTCGGGCAGCATCAAGCTGGAACTGGCGCAGTACCGCGAAATGGCGGCCTTTGCCCAGTTCGGTTCAGACCTCGACGCATCGACGCAAAAGCTGCTGAACCGCGGTGCGCGCCTGACTGAGCTGCTGAAGCAAGCCCAGTTCTCGCCGCTGCCGTTTGAGGAGCAGACCTGCTCGATCTTCGCAGGCACCAACGGCTACCTTGACGGCATCGACGCCAAGCGCGTGACGGAATATGAGGCTGAAATGCTGAGCTTCCTGCGCTCGGAGCATAAGGATCTGCTGGCGGATATCCGCACAAGCAAGGACCTGTCTGGCGATTCGTCGACCAAGCTCAAGGCTGCCCTCGACGCGTTCACCAAGAACTTCGCGTGAGCCACCAGCCCCAACCACAAGTGACTGGAGGTAGTTGGCAATGGCCAGCCTGAAGGAACTCAAAGGTCGGATCAACTCGGTCAAATCGACCCAGAAGATCACCAAGGCCAAGCAAATGGTCGCCGCGGCAAAGCTTCGCCGCGCACAGGCCAATGCCGAAGCCGCCCGCCCCTATGCCAGCCGTCTGGCCGAGGTGATGGGCAGCCTGTCATCGCGCATCGTCATCAGCAACAGCAGCCCCAAGCTGCTGGCTGGCACCGGCAAGGATCAGGTGCACCTGCTGGTGGTCGCCAATTCGGATCGCGGGCTTTGCGGCGCGTTCAATTCGAACATCGTCAAGGCGGCGCGGGTCAAGGCCAAGGCGTTGGAAGCCGAAGGCAAAACCGTGTTATTCTACCTCGTCGGCCGCAAGGGCCGCGCGGTGTTCAAGCGCGAATATCCCAAGGCGATTCTGGCCCAGTTCGACACCCACGAAGTGCGCGAGCCCGGTTACAGCGAGGCGGGCAGCATCGTCGAAGAACTGATCGCGCTGTTTGATGCCGGAAAGTTCGACGTCGCGCATCTGTTCTTCAGCCGTTTCCGCAGCGCACTGGTTCAGGAACCGACCGAACAGCAGATCATCCCGGTGCCCGCACCCAAGGTGGCCGTCGATATCGGCAACGCCGTCGTCGAATATGAGCCTGACGAGGAGCAACTGCTGGCCGCATTGCTGCCGCGCTATTTGCGCACGCAGCTGTTTGGTGCCTTGCTGGAAAATTCCGCCAGCGAACAGGGCGCATCGATGACCGCGATGGACAACGCCACGCGCAACGCGGGCGAGCTCATCAACAAGCTGACCATTCAGTACAACCGCAGCCGTCAGGCCGCGATCACCACCGAATTGATCGAAATTATCGCTGGCGCGGAAGCGCTGTAGCGACACCAAAAACGGGCGCGGAAGCGCTGTAAGCGATTAAAGGCTAAGGAAACGAACATGGCCACTGCCACACTGACTGCCACCGGCAAAATCTCTCAGGTTATCGGCGCCGTCGTCGATGTCAGCTTCGAGGGCGCCCTGCCCGCGATTCTCTCGGCGCTCGAAACCGACAACAACGGCAACCGTCTGGTTCTGGAAGTTGCCCAGCACCTTGGCGAAAACACCGTGCGCACCATCGCCATGGACACCACCGACGGCCTCACCCGCGGTCAGGCGGTCACCGCCACAGGCGCGCAGATCTCGGTGCCGGTTGGTCCCCAAACCTTGGGCCGCATCCTTAACGTCATTGGCGAGCCGATCGATGAACGCGGCCCGGTGGACGCCGAAATGCGTATGCCGATCCACGCCAAAGCACCTGAATTCGTCGATCAGTCGACCGAATCGGCCATTCTCGTCACCGGCATCAAGGTCATCGATCTGCTGGCGCCCTATGCGCGCGGCGGCAAGATCGGCCTGTTCGGCGGCGCCGGCGTGGGCAAGACCGTGCTTATTCAGGAACTGATCAACAACATCGCCAAGGGCCACGGCGGCGTTTCGGTGTTCGCGGGCGTCGGTGAGCGTACCCGCGAGGGTAACGATCTCTACCACGAATTCCTCGACGCCGGGGTTATCGCCAAGGACGCTGATGGCAACGCCACCAGCGAAGGCTCGAAAGTTGCGCTGGTATTCGGCCAGATGAACGAGCCCCCGGGCGCCCGTTCGCGCGTGGCTCTGTCGGGCCTGACGATGGCGGAATATTTCCGCGACGTTGAGGGCCAGGATGTGCTGTTCTTCGTCGACAACATCTTCCGCTTTACGCAGGCCGGTTCCGAAGTGTCGGCTCTGCTGGGCCGTATTCCTTCCGCCGTGGGCTATCAGCCGACGCTGGCCACCGACATGGGCGCCCTGCAAGAGCGCATCACGTCCACCAACAAGGGTTCGATCACCTCGGTTCAGGCGATTTACGTGCCCGCCGACGATTTGACCGATCCGGCACCTGCCGCTTCCTTCGCCCACTTGGACGCCACCACCACGCTGAACCGCGCGATTTCGGAGCTGGGCATTTACCCCGCCGTCGATCCGCTCGATTCGACCAGCCGCGTACTGACGCCCGCCATCGTGGGCCAAGAGCATTACGACACCGCCCGCCGCGTTCAGGAAACCCTGCAAAAGTACAAGAGCCTGCAGGACATCATCGCCATTCTGGGCATGGACGAACTGTCGGAAGAAGATAAGCTGACCGTGCAACGCGCGCGTAAGGTTCAAAAGTTCCTCAGCCAGCCTTTCCACGTCGCCGAAGTCTTCACCGGCATCCCCGGCAAGTTCGTGCAGGTCGAAGAGACCGTCCGATCGTTCAAGGCTGTGGTGGACGGCGAATATGATCACCTGCCCGAGAACGCCTTCTACATGGTTGGCGGCATCGACGAGGCGATCGAAAAGGCCCGGAAGCTGGAAGAAGCTTAAGCCCAGACAAGGGAAACCACAATGGCACTGCATTTTGAACTCGTGACACCGGCACGCGCCGTCCGCTCCGAGGATGTCTACATGGTGGTCATCCCCGGCACCGAGGGTGAAGAAGGCGTGCTGGCTGGCCACGCGCCCTTCATGACCACCATCGCTGATGGCGCCCTGCGCGTCTATCAAACCGATGGCGGCCCCGCGGAAGAGATTATGATCTCTGGCGGGTTTGCCGAGGTGACGCCCCACGGCCTCACCGTTCTGGCCGAGAGCGTGGCCGCGTAAGCCACCACGCCGACCGACGAACAACATCAGCCGGGCTGCCTTATGGGCAGTCCGGCTGAATTGTTTGTGGCCTATTGCTTTTGTTTTGCGCATCTTTCTCGCCTCATTAGCAAATCCTAAAAGTTTGCCGTTTATTCACCACAACTCGAAGTGCCCGAAACCCTCATTGGTGTGGTTCGGCAGCAGGTTAGGGAAGGCAAATAATGTCAGCATTCGGCCGCAAAAATGGTCCGAGCGCCTTTGGTCAGGCTGCAAGGCCGCAATTTGGCGTAGCGCGCCCGATGCGCGGCGGCGCGTCGGAAGAACCCAGCCCGAACGCTGGCGCACCAATGCCCGGGGGCGATCAATTCCCACCTTTGCCGTCCGATCAGGGCGACAAAGGCGATGCGATGACCCGCCTCACCGAGCGGATGAACACCGTCACCGAGGGCACCCGCACCGCCGAAGGTTTTGAGGCCAGCGTCCACAAGATCAAGGAACAGGTGCTGCCGCGCCTGCTGGAGCGCGTTGACCCCGAGGCCGCCGCAACCCTCACCAAGGATGAGCTGGCCGAGGAATTCCGCCCGATCATCATGGAGGTGCTCTCCGAACTGAAGATCACCCTCAACCGCCGCGAGCAATTCGCGCTGGAAAAGGTGCTAATCGACGAATTGCTGGGCTTTGGCCCGCTGGAAGAATTGCTGGGCGATCCGGATGTCACCGACATCATGGTCAATGGCCCGGACCAGACCTATATTGAAAAGAAGGGCAAGCTCACCCTTTCCTCGATCCGGTTCCGCGACGAATCACACCTGTTCCAGATCGCTCAGCGAATCGTCAATCAGGTCGGCCGTCGTGTCGATCAGACCACACCGCTAGCCGACGCCCGTCTGAAGGACGGCAGCCGTGTGAACGTGATCGTGCCGCCACTGTCTTTGCGCGGCACCGCGATCTCGATTCGTAAGTTTTCCGAAAAGCCGATCACCATCGACATGCTGCGCGATTTTGGCTCGATGAGCGACAAAATGGCGACCGCACTGAAGATTGCGGGTGCTTGCCGGATGAATATCGTCATTTCTGGCGGTACGGGTTCGGGTAAAACCACCATGCTCAACGCGATGTCGAAGATGATCGACCCCGGCGAGCGCGTGCTGACCATCGAGGACGCCGCCGAACTTCGTCTGCAACAGCCGCACTGGCTGCCGCTGGAAACCCGCCCGCCGAACCTGGAAGGGCAAGGCGCGATCACCATCGGCGATCTTGTGAAGAACGCTCTGCGTATGCGCCCAGACCGCATCATCCTCGGCGAAATTCGCGGCGCGGAGTGCTTCGACCTCCTCGCCGCGATGAACACCGGCCATGATGGTTCGATGTGTACGCTGCACGCCAACAGCCCGCGCGAATGCCTTGGCCGTATGGAAAACATGATCCTGATGGGCGACATCAAGATCCCCAAGGAGGCCATCAGCCGTCAGATCGCCGAATCGGTGGATTTGATCGTGCAGGTGAAACGTCTGCGCGACGGCAGCCGCCGCACCACCAACATCACCGAGGTGATCGGCATGGAAGGCGACGTCATCGTCACGCAGGAACTGTTCAAGTTCGAATATCTCGACGAAAGCGACGATGGCACGATTATCGGCGAGTTCCGCCCCTCTGGCCTACGCCCCTATACGCTGGAAAAGGCACGGCAATTTGGGTTTGATCAGGCCTATTTGGAAGCCTGCTTGTAATAAAGGGGGGCGCGTTTAGCCCCCCGCCAGCCACAAACGTATCGCGATCGCCCCCGCGCACAGCCCCACCAGCATCGCCCAAAAGGCAATGGTCCGCCACGGCATGATGCCCACCGCATCGGGGTCTATACGGCGGCGGCGGCGCCTTTCACCCAGCCCCGCGATGACAGCCACCACCAGACACCCGCCCGCAATCAAGGTAAAAAACCCAAGCGGGTCCATCAGACGCGCAGCAATAGCTTGGCCCGGCGCCACAATTCCAACCGCATCATCGCGATCATGCCAAAGGCAAAACCGATCGCGGCATCGGTGGCCAGCAATGCCCCGGCAGCCAGATGAGGCCCGCCCGCCCCCGCCGCCGGCATCGCCAACCGCCGCAACAGCATCATCGCCACCAGCAGCACCAGCGCCGCCGGCGATTGCCGCATCATGATCGCGCCGCTCGTTTCATCGATATGTAACCGCATCAGGCTCGCGCGTTGCCACCCCAGCAGCCCGCCCGCCGCAATGCCCGCCCCCAGTGCCAGCCACCACAGCGGCGCCGGCGGCATCGCCACCAACAGCCCCCCCACCAGCAGCGCGTACAGCAGTGGCAATATCCACAAGCGCCCCACATGCAGCGGGCTGGCGCGGTTCATCCGCCGCCAGCGCAGCGCCACCACCACGCCGATCACTAGATAGGGAACGTAACGACTGAAATCATTCATAGGTTGGTCAGCCTTCCTCGCGCCAGACCAACCTAGGCTTACGCGCCGCCAGCGTTTCGTCAAGCCGCCGGCGCGGCGCATACACAGGCGCTGATTTCAGCGTCTCATCGCCCGCCCGCGCCCGCAACGTCACCGCGCGCAAGGATGCGATGAAGCGGTCCAACCCGGCGCGGCTTTCGGTTTCGGTGGGCTCGATCAGCATCGCGCCATGCACCACCAGCGGGAAATAGATCGTCATCGGGTGGAACCCCTCGTCGATCAGCCCCTTGGCGATGTCGATGGTGGAGAACCCATCGGGCAGGCCATTGTCGGTAAACAAGGCCTCATGGCAACAGGGTCCGCTGGCGGCAAAGGGCGCCTCCAGCACATCCTCCAGCGCGCGCAGCACGTAATTGGCGTTCAGCACCGCATCCTCGGCAACTTGCGCCAAGCCATCGGCGCCGTGGCTGAGGATATAGGCCAGCGCGCGGGTAAACATCCCCATCTGCCCATGAAACGCCGCCAAACGCCCGAAGGCATCCACGTCGTCCTCTTCCTCAACCAGCGTGAAGTGCCCGTCGGCATGGCGTTCGGTATAGGGCACCAGGCGGTGCGCGCACAAAGCCTTGGACAAAACCACCGGCCCCGAACCCGGTCCACCGCCGCCGTGGGGCGTGGAGAAAGTCTTGTGTAGATTGATATGCATGGCGTCTATGCCGAGGTCGCCGGGGCGCACCTTGCCGACGATGGCGTTGAAATTGGCGCCATCGCAATAGACAAATCCGCCAATGTTATGAACACGTTCAGATATGATCTTCATATCGCGCTCGAACAACCCGCAGGTGTTGGGGTTGGTGATCATCACCGCCGCCACATCCGGCCCCAGACGTGCGGTCAGCGCGGCCAGATCGACGCGGCCCTCTGCCGTCGCCGGGATGCTCTCGACACGAAAGCCCGCGAAGGCGGCGGTGGCAGGGTTGGTGCCATGCGCGCTCTCGGGCACGAGAACGACGTCGCGCGTATCACCGCGCGCCTCCAGCGCTTTGCGGATATGCAGCAAGCCGCAGAGTTCACCATGCGCGCCGGCCTTGGGCGTCATCGCCACTCCCGCCATGCCGGTCAGATCCACCAGCCAGAAGGCCAGCTCGTTAATCACTCCCAGCGCACCCTGCACCGTGTGCTTGGGTTGCAAGGGGTGAATATCGGCAAAGCCCGGCATCCGCGCCACCCGCTCATTCAGACGCGGATTGTGCTTCATGGTGCAGCTGCCCAGCGGAAACGGCCCCAGATCAATGGCGTAGTTCTGCCGCGACAGGCGGGTGTAATGGCGAACCACATCGGGTTCGGACAGGCCCGGCAGAGCGGGCAGGCTTTTACGCAAAAACGCCATCAATTCGGGCGCGGGGGCCTCGTCAGCGGCATCGAAATCTACGCCAGTGCCGGTTGGCCCCGCCAGTTCAAAGATCAGCGGTTCTTCCAGCGCCAATCCATGATCGCCCGATGAAGTGGTCTCGGCGGCGGGGGCGCTCGCTCCCATGCTCGGCCGCCAGCCGGAGGGGTTGGGGGCGTTCATGCTTTCTCTCCCTTCAGCGCAGCGCGCAGCGCGGCGGCCAGTGACTCAATGTCGTAATCCGTGGTGCATTCGCTGGCGGTGACCAGCAGGCCCTGATGCAGTTCGCCGGCGTGCGGGTACAGCCGCCCCAGCGCCACACCGCCCAAAACGCCTGCGTCCGCCATGGCGCGCACCACAGGCCGGGCATCGCGGGGCAGCAGCACAGTAAACTCGGCCGCATAGGCGCTGTTCAGCACCCGCACGCCGGGAATTTGCGCCAACCGCGAAGCCGTCGCCCGCGCCCGCGCGTGGCAAATCCGCGCCAGACGCCCCAGTCCCTCACCGCCGAGCAAGCTCATGTGAATACTGAAAGCCAGCGCGCAAAGCCCTGCGTTTGTGCAAATATTGCTGGTCGCCTTCTCGCGGCGAATGTGCTGTTCGCGAGTGGAGAGCGTCAACACGAAACCGCGCTTGCCGTCGGCATCGACCGTTTCCCCGCACAGGCGCCCCGGCATTTGGCGGACGAATTTTTCCTTGCAGCCAAACAGGCCGAGGTAAGGCCCGCCAAACTGCAAGCCGACGCCCAACGACTGCCCCTCGCCCACGACGATGTCCGCGCCCAGCACGCCCGGTGCCTCGATCAGACCCAAAGCCACGGGTTCGGTCACCACCGCCACCAGCAGAGCGCCCCGCGCATGGGCCGCCTCGGCCAGCGCCGCCAGATCGGGAATGCGGCCCAGAATATCGGGATATTGCACCACAACGCAGGCGGTTTCCCCATCAATGGCGGTGATCAGCGCCGCGTCATCGGGCTGCGCCGTCAGGGTTGGCGCCTGATAGGCCAGCGCGAAACCAGCAAACCGCGCCATCGTCTGCGCGGTGGCGGCATAATGCGGGTGCAGGCCCGACGACAGCACCGCCTTGCCCCGCCGCGTGACGCGTCCGGCCATGGCGACCGCCTCCCAGCAGGCGGTCGAGCCGTCATACATGCTGGCGTTGGCGATATCGGTGCCCAGCAGCCGCGCCACCTGAGTCTGGAATTCGAACAAGGCCTGCAAGGTCCCTTGCGCGATTTCCGGCTGATAGGGCGTATAGGCGGTGAGGAACTCACCGCGCTGGATCAGATGATCGACCGAGGCCGGGATATGGTGCCGATAGGCCCCCGCGCCGAGGAAGAAAGGCACCTCACCCGCCACCATATTGCGGCTGGCGAGCGCCTTCATGTGACGCTCCACCGCCATTTCGCTGGCATGGCTGGGCAGGCCCTTGATCGGCCCATCCAGCAACGCGCCATCAGGCACATCGGCGAATAGAGCGTTAATATGGGGCGCGCCCACCGCCGCCAACATGGCGGTGCGGTCGGCGGAGGTCAGCGGCAGATAGCGCATAGGCTTACAGCTCCGAAATATAGGCTTTGTAGGCGGCGGCATCCATCAGCCCGGCGGGGGCGCCATCGGCCAAGGTCATGCGAAACAGCCAACCGGCTTTTTCCGGGTCGGAATTGACCAATTCGGGCGCGTCGGCCAGCGCCGCATTGGCCTCGGTAACGGTGCCATCGGCGGGGGCGTAGACGTCGGCGGCGGCCTTCACCGAATCGACGACCACCGCGCAGTCGCCTTTTTTCAGCGCCTTGCCGGCCTCGGGAACATCGACAAAGGTTATGTCGCCCAACTGGCTCTGGGCATAATCGGTGATGCCGACGGTTCCATCAGCGTCGATCCATTCGTGATCCTTGGTGAACAAACGGGTCATTTCGAGGCTCCTTTGCGGGTGTAACGGTGGGGGACGAAGGGTAGGGGGACGACGGTGGCGGCGATCATTTTGCCGCGCACGTCAATGGTAAGCTGGGTGCCAACTGCGGCGTGCACGCTGGAGATTTGCGCCATGGCAATGGGGCGTTCCAGACTGGGCGAGAACCCGCCCGAGGTCACTGTTCCGATCTTTGTATCGCCCGCCAGCACTGTGGTGCCCTCGCGCGCTGCCATGCGGCCTTCCAGCGCCAATCCTACGCGGGTGGTGGGGGCATCCTCTGCCAGCAGTTTCAGGATGGGTTCCGCGCCCAGAAAGCCGCCTTCGGTCCGGCGCCGCTTGCTGATCGCAAAGGCAAGCCCCGCGCTGACCGGGTCGGTCGCCTCGGTCAAATCATGCCCATAGAGCGGCAAACCCGCCTCCAACCGCAAGGAATCGCGCGCGCCAAGGCCGATCGGCTTGACCTGCGGCTGGGCACACAGCGCATCAACTAGCGCCTCCGCATCCTCCGCGCGGCAGGAAATCTCGAACCCATCCTCGCCGGTATAACCCGAACGGCTGACCCCCAGCGGCCGCTCGCCCCACAAATAAGGCCCGGTTTGCATAAAGCTCAGCGCCTCGACGGGCACGATACCCGGCCCCCCCGACTTTATCTGGGCGGGCACCAGCCCCAGCGCCGTTAACGCGACCACCGCCTCTGGTCCTTGCAACGCCAGCAACGCATGTTCATCGCGGTGCGATAGGGTGATGTCGTCAGGCAGATTTTCGCGCAAATGGCCAATATCGTCCCATTTGGTCGCGCCGTTTACCACCAGCTGAAACGCATCACGCCAGCGCGCCACCATCAAATCGTCCAGAATGCCGCCGCCCTCGCCCAGCAGCAGCGAATAACGCAAGCCGCCCAGCTTCAAAGCCCCCAGATCGGCGGGCAGCAAAGCCTCCAGCGCGGCCTCGGCCTTGGCCATATCGCCATCCTCGGCGGAAACCACCAGTTGGCCCATATGGCTGACGTCAAACAGCCCGGCATGGGCGCGGGTCCACAGATGCTCGGCGATAATGCCCTCGTATTGCACCGGCATCATATAACCGGCGAACTCGACCATCCGCCCCCCGCGCGCGCGGTGCCAGGCATCCAGCGGCAGCAGCAACGGGCCAGTTGGCGCGTCATCGGGGTGGGCTTCGTGGATTTCGCTTGGGGTATCGGTCATCAGTTATTTTCCGCGCAATTGTGGCACCAGTCGGTGCCCCCTCTGTCACGGAAACCTGAGAGCTTGGTCCGGCGCCCCCATAGCAAAATGCTGGCACGCGGATTTACCCCTTCGGCGGCCTTTCAGACCAAGGTCCGAAGGCTCTTTCCAGAGCGTCGCTGTCGACTTGCACGGTCCATTGTGCCTGAGAGATTCCGGGGCGGTTGCTCCTTCGGCGCCCCCTGTCTTTCACCTTTCAGCGAATCACAGGGGAACTCTCCCGCGCAAGTCAGCGACCGGGGTGAAATCCACCATCACCTCCGCTAAGTCAAAGGCTAAATTTCGCTTATCCCCACTCACACATTGCTGAGGCCCTCGGGCATCGCCCCATGAATCCGCGCCCAAGCCGAAATCGCAAAGCGGTCTGTCATGCCAGCAATGAAATCCGCAATGTGCCGCGCGCGGGGCGTTTCCTCGCCGGGCAAACGCGCCGCCCAGCCCGCGCCCATCAGCGCCGGTTCCGCCATATAGGCCGCGAACAGGTCAGCGGTGACGCTCTTGGCGCGCGCGGCGGTCGCCAATTGTTCGGCGTGGTAATAAAGCCGATCATACATGAAACGCTTCAGCCGGCGCTCCTCCTGCCCCAGCGCATCCGAAAACGCCGCCGTCGCCCGGCCCGCAGCCCGCACATCCTCCACGCTGGTCAGCCCCTCCGCGCGGGCAGAAGTCTCAGCCAGCACATCATTGACCATCAAGCCGATCTGGCTGCGCACCAATTCGCGCAATTGCCGGTCACGCGGGGCATGGGGGTGGCGCTGCTCCACCGCGCGCCACTGGTCCGCGACAAAGGGCAGCGTCAGCAAATCGTCCAGAGTCAAAAAACCCCCGCGCAACCCATCGTCGATGTCATGATTGTCATAGGCGATGTCGTCCGCAAGCGCCGCCACCTGCGCCTCCAGCCCCGCCCATTGCCCCAGATCCAGCGGAAACGCCGCGTCCAATTCCGCCAGCGCCCAGTTAGGATGCGCGACCGGGCCATTATGCTTGGCCAACCCCTCCAGCAATTCCCACGAGAGGTTCAGCCCGTCATGCTCCGGATAAGGGCTTTCCAACCGCATCAACACCCGCAAGGCATGGGCATTGTGGTCCCACCCGCCATAGGGCGAGAGTTTTCGGTGGACCGCGATTTCCAAGCCGCTCGGCGTTGCCGCCTCGCTCGAAATCGCTCGGAGCGCCTCGTCCAGCGCCTCCTCGCCCGAATGGCCAAACGGCGGGTGGCCGATGTCATGCGCCAGACACAAGGCCTCGGTCAGATCCTCGTCCAGCCCCAGCGCGCGGGCGATCACCCGGCCAATCTGCGCCACCTCCAGGCTGTGGGTCAGACGCACGCGGTAATGATCGCCATCGGGGGCGATGAACACCTGCGTTTTGGATCGCAGCCGCCGAAAGGCAATCGAGTGGATGATCCGGTCGCGGTCGCGTTGATAGTCGCTACGTGGTCCGCGGGCACCGGCGCCCTCCAGGGCGAATTCGCGCCCCCGGCTGCGCGCCGGATCGCAGGCCAGCGTGGTCAGCAAATTAATGAACCAGCCCCGCCTTGCACAGCGCGAAGCTCGACAGCAGCACCTCCAGCGCGTCATTGTCATGCACCCGGCGCACCGAATCAATATAGTCCTGCCAGGACTGCTTCGGCCCGCCCAGCGCCTGCAAATGCATCAACTGCGCAATGGTCAGCTTTTGCGCCATGCGGTGCGACATGCAGCCAGCGGTGGGCTCGTCAACGCCGGCATTCAGCAGCGCCACCTTGGTGCGGTCCTGCTTGATATCCTGCACGCATCCCCCCAGCGAGAGGGCGACAGCGGCAATCAAAACGAAACGGCGGATCATGGGAACCTCAATGCTGAAGGGCTTTGTTGATCTCCTCCACCATCTTCTTGGCATCCGCAAGCAGCATCATCGTCTGGTCCATATAGAACACATCATTGTCCACGCCCGCATAGCCGACGCCGCCCATGCTGCGCTTGATGAACATCACGGTTTTGGCCTTGTCGACATCGAACACCGGCATGCCGTAAATGGGGCTGCTCTTGTCGGTTTTGGCGGCGGGGTTCACCACATCGTTGGCGCCGATGATGAAGGCGACATCGGCCTGCGCGAACTCGCCATTGATGTCTTCCAGTTCGAATACTTCATCATAAGGCACATTAGCTTCGGCGAGCAAAACATTCATATGCCCCGGCATTCGTCCCGCGACAGGGTGGATCGCATATTTCACATTTACGCCCGCAGTACGCAGGATATCGCCCATTTCCCGCAGCACATGCTGAGCCTGCGCCACCGCCATGCCGTAACCGGGGATGATGATGACATTCTCCGCCTCTTTCAGCAGGAAGGCCGCGTCTTCGGCGCTGCCGCGTTTCCACGGGCGCTGTTCCTTGGCCGCGCCGCCCGCTGCCTCTGGCGCCGCGCCGAACCCGCCGGCGATCACGCTGACAAAGCTGCGGTTCATCGCCTTGCACATGATGTATGACAGGATCGCGCCCGAGCTGCCCACCAGCGCGCCGGTGATGATCATCGCGCTGTTATGCAGCGTAAAGCCCATCGCCGCCGCTGCCCAGCCCGAGTAGCTGTTGAGCATCGACACCACCACCGGCATATCCGCGCCGCCGATGGGGATGATCAGCAGGAAGCCGATGATGAACGCCAATGCAGTAATCAGGCCGATCACCCACAGGCTCTGGTCCATGGTGAAATAGCCGACGAGGCCGATGATCGCGCACAACGTGCCAAGGTTCAGCACATGCCGCCCCGGCAGCATAATCGGCGCGCCCGACATCTTGCCCGCCAGCTTCAGGAAGGCAATCACCGAGCCCGAAAAGGTGATCGCGCCGATAGCGATGCCGAGGCCCATTTCGATTCGGCTGTGCGGGGCAATAACGCCGCCGTCCATAATACCAAACGCCTGCGGGTTCAGATAGGCTGCCCAGCCCACCAGCACCGCCGCCATGCCGACCAGCGAGTGAAACGCCGCGACCAGCTGCGGCATATCGGTCATCTTGATCCGCCGCGCCGTCACCCAGCCTATGCCCCCGCCGAGCGCGATGGCCGCGAGGATTTCCAGAGCACTTGTCCAGTCAATAGCCACAAAGACATGACATGGTGGAACTGTAGGTGGGCAATCCCAAGGCAGCCTAGGAAAATGCACGGCCAACGTCGTCACCACAGCAATCGCCATGCCGATCATGCCATAACGGTTGCCCGCACGGCTGGTGGCGGGGCTCGACAGCCCGCGCAGCGCCAGAATAAACAGCACGCCCGAAATCAAATAGGCCAATAACGCCCATGCGGGGGGAGCAGTTTCCATCACGCTTTATCTCCCTTCGGGGCTTGGCGCTCCTTCTTCTTATACATTGCCAACATGCGCGCCGTGACCGCAAAGCCGCCAAATATATTCACCGATGCCAGCACCACCGCGCCCAGCCCCAGCCACTTGGAGATGCCCGCCGCCGCGCCAATCCCGCTGGCCGCCGCCGCAATCAGCGCCCCCACCACAATCACGCTGGAGATCGCGTTCGTCACCGCCATCAACGGCGTATGCAGCGCCGGCGTCACCGACCACACCACATAATAGCCCACAAAACAGGCCATCACGAATATCGAGAGGATCGAGATAAAGTCCATGAGGGTTTCCTAGGCGTTTGGCGCAGGCGGAATGGCGCCAAGCTGGGTCAAGATGCTCAACATATCGGGCATACCGTGCTCGGCGACGATTTTGCCGCCGGTGATTTCATAAAAACCCATGCTCAGCGCGGAAAAGCGCTGGCCGGTGGCGGGCACACCAAACAGGGGGCCGGTATGGGTGCCGCTCATCGTAAAGCGCGCCGCTACCCGCTCATCATCGGCCACGATTTCTTCGATGACCCAGCCGATGTCGGGTGCGCCGTGACGCAGCATGCCGACCAAGGCGTTATAGCCATCGGGCCCGCGCAAAGGTTCGGGTGCACCGGGCACATGGAATATTGCCTCGGTCGAAACAAATTCAGCGGCCTTGGCGGTGTCGCCTGTGTTGATGAATTCGCTGACGAAACGCTCAATCAGCCGGCGATTTTGTTGTGAAATCTCGCTCATCCCAACAACCTCTCAGCTACCACCTTGCCGCCCTGTGTCAGACGAATGGCAGTGCCGATTTCCTCATCCAGCACGGGCCGCCCCGCCTCCTTGTCCCAAAAGGCGGAGAGGAAGTTGTAGAGGTTGCGCGAAAACAGCGCCGAGGCGTCCGCCGCCAAATGCGCCGGTGTGTTTGACCAACCCATGATCTTCACCCCGTGGCGCACCACGATTTCATCCGCCACAGAGCCCTCGACATTACCGCCTGCCGCCACAGCGAGGTCGAAGATGACGCTGCCGGGCTTCATGGTGGCGATCTGCGCGTCCGAAATCAGCCGCGGCGCCGCGCGGCCCGGGATCAAGGCGGTAGTGATGACAATATCCTGCTTGGCGATATGCGCGGAGACCAACTCCGCCTGCGCTGCCTGATATTCCGGTGACATTTCCGTGGCATAGCCGCCAGCACCCTCGCCTTCGATGCCCGCCACGTTCTCAACGAAAATCGGCTTGGCACCCAGCGACTGGATCTGTTCCTTGGTGGCCGAACGCACATCGGTGGCCGAAACCTGCGCCCCCAAACGCCGCGCGGTGGCAATCGCCTGCAAACCCGCGACCCCAACGCCCATCACAAAGGCCTTGGCGGCGCTGATGGTGCCCGCCGCCGTCATCATCATCGGAAAGGCGCGGCCATAAACGCCCGCCGCATCGACCACCGCCTTGTACCCCGACAGGTTCGATTGCGAGGACAGAATATCCATCGACTGCGCACGGGTAATGCGCGGCATGAATTCCATCGCCAGCGCCTCGAAACCCGCCGCCGCATAGGCGTCGACACGCGCCCGCTGGCCGAACGGGTCCATTCCCGCAACCACCCAGGCCCCCGGCGATGCGCTCGCCAGCAGAGCCACATCCGGCCCCTGCACGCCCAGCACAATGCCCGCGCCCTTAACCACATCCGCCGCCGCGCCAATCTGTGCGCCCATGGCAGCGTAATCGGCGTCCGCGATGGATGCCGAGAGCCCTGCCCCCGCCTCCACCGCCACAGCCGCCCCCAGCGCGATGAATTTCTTCACCGTTTCGGGGCTGGCCGCAACGCGGGTTTCGCCCGGCGCCCGCTCGGCGAGGACGGCGATGCGCAAGGCGCCCGTGGTCTCGGCTGTCATGGGCAAAATCAGTGTGCCAGCAAGTAAATAACCAGCGCCGTAATCAGCGCCACGCCCACCGCGCCCCATTTGAACAACGACATCAGACCGTCAAAAGTCGCGCGCGCAGCCTTCATGTCGTGTACGTCTGCCATCTTCCCAATTCCCCGTTTATGGACTGTTGCGGTGGGGTGTAACCGCCCCTTGCCCCGCGCTCAAGCGCCAATGCGGCGTATTAGCCTAACTAATAGGAAAATGTTT
>Ga0316222_1000403_pt1 | contig 67757 bp, 62 predicted proteins | sample TBH18011metaG_FD_206008 | JGI IMG/M metagenome (GOLD analysis project Ga0316222, IMG submission 206008) | Freshwater microbial communities from Trout Bog Lake, Wisconsin, USA - TBH18011 | ecosystem: Environmental > Aquatic > Freshwater > Lake > Hypolimnion/Profundal zone | place: USA: Wisconsin... | reverse complement strand
TGTGCCGCTCCAAGCAAAGTCCCGGGTGACCGGGCCAAGCCCGGTCATGACGAATGGGCAAATCCTCCCCACCCAACGGCTGATCCTGATGCCTATGGGGCTTGGCCCGGCCATGACGATAAGAGCAATGGCGACATACCCGCCAACGTGCCGTATTTGGCGGCCGATCCGCTGATACAGGCTGAATGGTCCGGCCGCCTGGGACCATGGCGGAAAACGCGCGTCGGTCTGGCATGGTCCGGCAACACGCTGCACGCCGCTGATCGCGGGCGGTCCATCCCTCTGGCAATGCTGGCGCCATTGCTGAGCCGGACGGATATCGCGTGCCATGTCGTGCAACGCGATATCCGCGACAGCGACCGTGCGGCGATGGCGGATTTTCCAGATTTGATCAACTATAGCGCCGCTTTGACTGATTTTAGCCAAACCGCCGGGCTGCTCGCATCGATGGATTTGGTGGTCTCGGTCGATACGGCCGTGCTGCACCTTGCCGGCGCCATGAATGTCCCGGCCCGGGCGATGCTGTCGCACAGCGCGGACTGGAGATGGATGCGGGACCGTGACGACTCGCCCTGGTATCCCGGGATGCGGCTGTTTCGCCAGACGCGGCAGGGCGACTGGTCTTCGGTCATCGAACGTATCTGTGCCGACCTCGACCACTGGGCGCTCGATCGCCGATGAATCCCTACACGCAGGCGCTTCACCATCTGCTGCAAGAGCCGCTGGAAGCCGGGCACATCAGCGAAGCGGTGCCATTGCTGAAATGGGCCATCCAATCCGGCGCGGACGAGCCGTATTTCCTCTACGCGCTGGGAAACTGTCAGTTCCTGGCAGGAGACTACCCCGAAGCAGCGGTCGCGCTGACACAGGCGACGCGGATGGATCCATCACGCGCGGAGGCCTTCAACGACCTTGCCGCCGCGCTTTTCGTGCTGGGCCGTGACGCCGAGGCTTTGGCTTGTCTGCAACGATCCCTCGCCCTGCGGCCCGATCTGGCGGAAGCGCAAGAAACCGACGCCATCTGGCTATTGCGATACGGCCGGTTCCACGAGGGGTGGCGCAAATACGAATCCCGCTTTCGCACCAGGGCCAACCAGCATCTGCGGCGCGCCTTCCCTCAGCCGGTCTGGACCGGAGAGCCGTTGCTTGGACGGACCATTCTGCTGCATGCGGAACAAGGCCTGGGCGACGCGTTGCAGTTCGTCCGGTACGCTCCGTTGGTGGCCGCGCGCGGCGGGCGGGTCATTGTCGAGGTTTATGCCGAGGTCAGCCCGTTGCTGCTGCATCTGCCGGCCGGCATTCGGGTTGTGCATACCGGCTCGCCGTTGCCGCATTTCGACCTGCATTGTTCGTTGCTGAGCCTGCCGATGGTGTTTGATACGGATCTGGACAGTATCCCGGCCACGATCCCCTATCTGACCGTGCCCGACGTGCGGTTGGCGAAATGGCGGGACAAGCTGGGGCCGCGACGAGGCTTGCGAGTGGGCGTCGCGTGGTCCGGTAATCCGAACCATCGCGACGATGCGCGCCGAAGCATCCCGTTCGATCTGTTCTCCACCCTGCTGACCGACCGGCCCGGGGTTGAGTTTCACGTCGTGCAGCGCGACATGCGAGCGGCGGACCGCGCGGCGTTGCAGCGTATGCCGCATGTTCGGAACCATGCGGCGGAGCTACATGATTTCGGCGACACCGGCGCTTTGGTGTCATTGATGGATGTTGTGATATCCGTCGATACGTCGGTCATTCATCTGGCTGGTGCTCTGAACCGGCCCGTGTGGCTGCTGTTGGCGCATTTGGCCGACTGGCGGTGGTTGCTGGAGCGTGATGACAGCCCCTGGTATCCGTCGTTGCGGCTGTTACGTCAGCCCGAACGCGGCGACTGGTCCAGTATTTTGGCCGATGTCGAGGCGCGATTACAGGCGATCGTTGCTTGAACCCTCGCCCATTTCGCCGACGTGTGGTTGCCTGTTGGCTGCGAGAGGTTTGGAGACGCAGATGAACGCCACTGTTTGTGCTGAATCTCTGGATAGCGATTTGACGACGTTGCACATCCGTTGCGGCTCTGACATCCGCGATCGGCTGCAACAGGCGGGCGTGACCGGCGATTTTCTGGAATACTCCGACCCGATCTGCGAAGGGCCGGTTCCGGATACCCCCGATCTGGTGGCGATACGTGGCCGGTATCTCGCGAAATCCTTCGGGTCGTCGCTGGACTTCACCGAAGCAGAAGCAATCGTTCGCCTTGCGGAGGCGGAACAACGTCTGTCAACCGCGCACGAATACCAGCGGGTTGTGTTCTGGTTCGAACATGACAGCTACGACCAACTCCTGCTCGCCCGCTGCCTGTCGCATTTCGCGGATGCCCCCCGGCCGGAGCATTTAGAGCTGATTTGCATCGATCATCATCCGTCGGTGCCACGCTTTATCGGCCTGGGTCAGTTAGAAGCCGCGGATTTGGCTGCCCTGTGGCGGGAACGAAAAACCGTCACGCCGCCTCAGGTCGCATTGGGACGCGCAATTTGGACCGCTCTGCGCAGGCCCGATCCGTCCGGCCTCGCAGCGATCGCCGCCACCGGAACGCCCGCGCTACCGATCGCCGCGCCGGCCCTGCGGCGGCATTTGCAGGAACTGCCCGGAATCGCTGACGGTCTTTCGTTAACGCAACGTCAGGTGCTGGGTATTCTGGCGAAAGAGCCAACCCGGATCGGCCGGATATTTGGCGCATTCCAGCACAGCGTCGAGCCACTGCCATTCCTGGGAGATCTGGGAGTTCTGGGCGCCGTAGAACGGCTGGCACTGTCCAACCCTCCGGTGCTTATCATCGAGCCCGGCGAAAAGCCGTTTCCCCGCGTGGCCTCGATCACCGAAACCGGACGTCAGGTGCTGGCGGGCACTCTCGACTATCTGACGCTACACCCGCCTGAACGTTGGGTGGGCGGCGTGATTGCCGATGGGGCGTGGCGCTGGGGAGAAAACGGGCTGGTTCGCATCACGGCAGCGCCAGACCACCCCCATCGATCGGCAGAGCATGGCCGGTAATCCCCCGCGCCTCGGGACGCAGCAGCCAAACCACCGCGTCGGCGACCTCATGCGGAGACGCTACACGCCCGGTCGGCACGCCCGCCGCCGCCTGTTCCGGCGTAATGCCGAGCTCCGCATATCGTTGCGTCGCCATGTCCGTATCGACCCACCCCGGACACAGCGCGTTGACCGTGATCCCACGCGGCGCAAGGGCCAAAGCCAAGGCGCGGGTAAAGCCCACCACCGCGTGTTTCGCCGCACAATAGGCGGTCTGGTCGGGAACGCCGCGCAATCCCAGCACCGAGGCGATATTTACAATCCGCCCGGTCGCGTCCGGCAACAACGGCAACGCCGCCTTGCAACAATGATATGTGCCATGCAGGTTGGAATCGATAATCGCGTGCCACAGCCCGTCATCACCATCCAGCGTGTTCGCCCCGGCGATCCCCGCACAATTCACCAGCGCATCGATCCGCTGCAAGCCCGCGAGCGCCGCTCGGACGGCAACCGCGTCGGCGACGTCACAAACGACAACCTGATGCGGAGATGCCACGACGTGCCGCGCCAAAACCACCACATCCCAGCCCTCCGACGCCAGCCGATCCGCCACTGCCCGGCCGATCCCTCGCGTGCCACCGGTCACCACCGCCTGCTTCATTGCGCGGTTCCGCCGCCATCCACTGGCAGCACCACACCGGTAATGAACGAGGCCGCGTCCGACGCCAGAAACGCCACCGCCGCCGCGATCTCCGACGGCGCGGCGAAGCGTCCCAGCGGCACACCGGCCTGGTACGCCTCGGACGAGGAAACCGGAAACCGGTCGGGATACTTCGCCGACAGATCGCCAATCACCGTCGCCAGCATCGCGGTATCCGTGGACCCGGGGGCGACACAATTGACCCGGATGCCAAACCGAGCCCAGTCGAGGGCTGCGGAACGGGAAAGCTGCGCGATGGCGCCTTTGGACGCGCCGTAGGCCGCGCTGACCTGCTTGCCGATCAATGCCTGATCCGACGCGATGTTGACGATCGCGCCCCGGCGCCGTTCTGCCATCCCCGGCAGCACCGCCCGCATCAACGCATAGGCCGCGAGGAAATTGATCCGAAAGACCCGTTCGACCTCCAACAAGGAGGTTTCGGTCACGCTGCCCAGGACGGTGACCCCGGCGTTATTGACCAAAATGTCGATCGGGCGTCCGTCGATCAGGGCGGCCAGCCTGTCCTCCAGGGTCGCGGTGTCGGACAGATCGAAATCCGGCAGATCGAGGCCGATGACCTCCACGCCATCGCGGGTCAGCGTGTCAAAAATCGCACCCCCGATGCCGCCGCGATGTCCCGTGACGATGGCGCGCCGCCCCGCCAGTCCGTAGCTCAAATCCGACCCCATCTTGCCTCTCTGTGTTTCAATGCCATGCTCCGCCCCGAACCCTCGGGAAGGAACCAATCGATGCGCCGTCTCGTCGCGATTCTGTCCCTGTTGCTTGCCTCTGGCGTCGCACGCGCCAACGACAAGATTACTTTTGGCCTGGATTGGAAGGCTGAGGCGGAATACGGCGGCTACTATCAGGCCGTCGCCACCGGAATCTACGCCAGGCACGGCCTTGACGTAACGATCCAGCAGGGCGGGCCGCAGGTCAACCACACTCAGTTGCTGCTGGCCGGGCGGCTGGATTTCAATATTTCGTCCAACGCCTTCCTGGCGCTGAACTTCGTCAAGGAAGCCATCCCGTTTCGAGCGGTGGCGGGGATGTTTCAGAAGGACCCGGTGGTGCTGATCGCGCATCCGGGTCAGGGGAATGACAGTTTTCCCGCGCTGAAAGGCAAACCGATCATGGTCAGCGCGGATTCGCGGGTCGGTTGGTGGACCTATCTGAAGGCGAGGTATGGCTACACCGACAGCCAGATCCGGCCCTACACCTTCAATCTGGCGCCCTTCCTGGCGGACAAATCGGCGATCCAACAGGGCTACCTGGGATCTGAACCGTTCTCCATCCAGCAAGCCACCCATGTCGAACCGGTCGTCCTGCTGCTCGGAGACACCGGCTTCAAGGGCTACGCCAGCATGATCGCGACGTCCGACAAGACCATCGCGGAACAGCCGGATCTGGTGAAGCGGTTCGTCGATGCCTCGATCGAGGGTTGGTATTCGTATCTCTATAGCGATCCGTCCCCCGGCAACGCATTGATCAAGCAGGCCAATCCGGAGATGAACGACGCGCTGATCGCCTACGGGATCAGTTCAATGAAGGCGCATGGTATCCTGGACTCCGGCGACGCCCTGACACTGGGCATTGGTGCGATGAGCGCGGCACGATGGGCCGACTTCTATCAGACCGTTTCCGACGCGGGCGTCTATCCGAAGGGGCTGGATGTCACCAAGGCTTACACGTTACAGTTCGTGAACCAGAAGGCCGGGATGGATATGAAGCCTTGATGAGCCCACTTGATTGCCTTGACCTGTGCTGAGCGTCACCAATGTCGGCCGCCGGTTTCCCGGCGGGGTCCAGGCCCTGCACGACGTCTCCCTGGACCTCCGGGAATCCGATTTCGTCGCCCTGCTGGGTCCCTCCGGCTGCGGCAAATCAACGCTGCTGCGCCTGATCGCCGGATTGGACCAACCCGACAGCGGCCGGCTGGATTGGAACGGCGGACCACCCAGGCCGGGCGATATCGGCTACGTGTTCCAGGACGCCACGCTGCTGCCATGGGCAACGGCCGAGGACAACGTGTTCCTGCCGCTGCGCCTGCGCGGCGTCTCCCGCGCAACCGCCATGCCCAGGGTTCACGCCGCCCTGCTCGGTGTCGGCTTGGCCGGTTTCGAAAAAGCGCGGCCCCAGCAACTCTCCGGCGGCATGCGGATGCGTGTGTCGATCGCCCGCGCCCTGGTCACCCAGCCGCGCCTACTTCTGATGGACGAACCGTTCGCCGCGCTGGACGAGTTCACCCGCCACAAGCTGCAAGCCGACCTGCTGGATGTGTGGCGCCAGGCCGGCTGCACCGTCGTGTTCGTCACTCACTCGGTCTATGAGGCCGCATTCCTGGCGCGCCGGATCGTGCTGATGACCCCACGTCCCGGCCGTATCGACCGCGAGATCGCATCGGCGCTGGTATCCGGCCCCGAAACCCGCCTGGACCCGGCTTATGCCGCCCTGGTCGCGGACGTTTCGCGGGCCATGGGGGAAGCCCTGCGATGATGAAATGGGCACCCGCTCTGTTCGGCCTGCTGGCGTTGGGACTATGGGAGGCAACGGTGCGGATCGGCGAGGTGCCGGTCTATCTGTTGCCCGGCCCGATCGCGATCGTCGGTGCCTTCGGCGCTGACCCGATCGGGTTGCTACAGGCGCTCGCATCTACCTTGTTCGTCACATTCGCAGCCCTTTTCGTCGCCGCCGTCCTCGGTGCGACGATGGCGATCGGCATGTCGGCCAGCCGGTTGGCGCAGGCGGCGATCCAGCCGTGGGCGGTGGCGCTGCAGGTGACGCCGTTGCCCGCCATCGCGCCGTTGATCATCATTTGGGTGGGAGAGCCGTTCGTCGCCCTGGTCGTCTGCGCCACCATTGTCGCGTTCTTCCCGCTGTTCGCGAACACCGCGACGGGCCTGGCGGCAGCCCCACCGGAACTGAACGATCTGTTCCGGCTGTACGGCGCCAACCGCTGGAGGACCATGGCCCTGCTGCGCCTGCCCGCCGCCCTGCCCTTCTTTTTGTCCGGCCTGCGGATATCCGGCGGTCTGGCCCTGGTCGGCGCGGTCGTCGCCGAATTGGTCGCCGGATCGGGCGGTTTCGCATCAGGACTGGCATACCGCATCCTGGAATCCAGTTTTCGCCTCGAGATGCCGCGCATGTTTGCCGCTCTGGTCTTGCTGGCCCTGGCGGGCATCCTGATCAACTTCGGCCTGGGCGCGTTGGGCCGGATCATCCTGAAACGGCGTGGTGGGACATGAACCGGTTGCTGATTTTTGGCCTCGGCTACAGCGGGTCCGCCATCGCCGACGAAGCCCGCGTGGCCGGTTTTGAGGTCACCGGGACAACCCGCGCCGGAACCGCCGGCAGTATTCCGTTCGACACGGCGGAACCCGCAATCCAAGCTGCCACGCATGTTCTGTGCACCGTCGGCCCGGATCAATCCGGCGATCCCGTGCTGGCCCGCTATGCCTCGGCCATTGCCGCCGCGCCGGACCTAAGGTGGATCGGCTATCTGTCCAGCACCGTCGTCTATGGCGACCGGGGCGGCAATTGGGTGGACGAGGACACGCCGGTCGCAGCCTCCCAGGCCCGTGGCCAACGCCGCGTGGACGCCGAAGACGCCTGGGGCCGGTTCGCCGGCCGATGCGCTGTGGACATCATCCGGCTGGCGGGCATCTACGGGCCGGGACGATCGGCGTTCGACGACCTGCGGGCCGGAACCGCGCGCCGGATGATCAAACCCGGCCACCAGTTTGGCCGCATCCACCGCGACGACATCGCCCGAGCGGTTGTCATCGCCATGTCGCAGGACCGCTCGGCCGGTCTGCGCGCCCTGAACCTCGCCGACGACGAACCATCGGAAAGTGCCGCTGTAGTCACCGAAGCGGCCTCTCTGTTGGGCATCGCGGCCCCGCCGCCGGTCCCTTTCGAGGACGCCCTGCCAACCATGAGCCCAATGGCGCGCAGCTTCTGGGCCGAGAACCGCAAAGTCGGCAACGCCAACACCAAGGCGGCGCTGGGAATCGATTGGCTGTATCCGACCTATCGCGAAGGCCTACGCGCCATCCTGGCTCAGGAGCGCGGCAACGGTCTGCCGTAGCAGCGTCAGGTCGGACGGCCGCGACAAACGGTGGTCGCCATCCTTCACCAGGGTCACGCGAACGTCCGGCGTCTCAACCCGTTCGGCAATCCGCAGCGCCAGTTCCCAGGGCACATCCGGATCGGCCTGACCATGCAGCAGCCGCACCGGGCACCGGATCGGCAGGGGGCCGTTCAGCATCAGATGGTTCGCACCATCCTGGATCAACCGCAGGGTAATCGGGGTCGGTGCCCCATACTGGCTTGGGACATACAGCACCCCGTCCCGCTCCAGCGTCGCGCGTTCGGATGGCGCCATCGAGTCCCACATCAGCCGCTGAGTGAAATCCGGCGCGGCGGCAATGCCGACCAGCGCGGCGACTTGATCAGGCCGAGCGATGGCGGTCAGCAAGGCGATCCAGCCCCCCATGGAGGAGCCGACCAGGATCAATGGTCCGCTCGTCAACGCGTCGATCGCCGCAACCGCATCCGCCGCCCAGGCGCCGATGGTGCCGTCGAGAAAATCGCCACTGCTGGCGCCATGCCCGGAATAATCGAAGCGCAACATGCCAACCCCGCGGTCCGCACAAAACGCCGCGAGCGCGGTTGCCTTGTCGCCGGTCATGTCAGAGCGAAAGCCGGGCAGGAACACCACCGTCGGGCCAACGCCGTCCAGACGCACCCAGGCGAGTTCGGTACCGTTGCCGCGATCCAGCCGGCCAGTGGTCTCAGTCATGTCGATCAATTCCATAAAATGAGAAGCCCAATGCCGATCCAACGAAGAGGGATGAACCGGTTTTCCTCTCTGTCATGGCACTTCTGAGTCCTCGCCGCTTATCCGTGCCATAACGGCGTCAGGCACCGGCCGATTCGTGTATCATGAAACGTCGCATCGATCTGCCCATGGTTCCCCGAAACAGCATGCATGATACGGTGACATAATGTCGCCTCCTCCCGATTCGCCTGTCGTGCTGCAAGTTCTGCCCTCCCTCGTCACCGGCGGGGTGGAACGCGGCACCGTGGAAATCGCTCGGGCGATCACCGAGGCCGACGCAACCGCCTTGGTCGCCAGCGCCGGCGGCCCCTTGGTGCATCAGATTGAGCGGTGCGGCGGCATCCACATCACCCTGCCGCTGACCACCAAATCCCCGCGCGGGATATGGCGCAACGCCGCCGCGCTGGAAACCCTGATCCGCGAGCGCAAAGTCTCGCTTGTGCATGCAAGGTCCCGGGCGCCCGCGTGGTCGGCGTGGATTGCGTGCCAGCGAACCGGCGTGCCGTTCGTCACCACCTATCACGGCACCTACAGCGAATCATTCCCGCTCAAGCGCCACTACAACGCCGTCATGGCGCGCGGCCGGATCGTGATCGCCGCCAGCCACTTCATCGCCGACCTCATCACCGCCCGGCATCACCTCGACCCCGCCCGCATCCGGGTCATTCCCCGAGGCGTCGATCCGGCGGTGTTCGATCCGGCCCTGGTCACCGGCAAACGCGTCGCCAAACTGGCCGCAGAGTGGCGCCTGCCCGACGGCGTGCGAACCGTCGTGCTGCCGGGCCGGCTGACGTCCTGGAAGGGCCATTCCGTCCTGCTCGACGCCATCGCCCGGTTAAACCGGTCGGATGTCATGTGCGTGTTCGTCGGCTCCCACCAAGGCCGCCACGCCTACGCCACAAAGTTGGAAAATCAGGCCCGAGCGCTGGGGATCGCCGACCGGGTGCGGTTGGTTGGCCAGTGCGAGGACATGCCCGCCGCATTGGCGTTGTCCGACGTGGTCGTGCATGCCTCCATCCAGGCAGAGGCCTTCGGCCGCGTGGTGATCGAGGCACAGGCCATGGGGCGCCCGGTTATTGCCGCTGACCTCGGCGGGCCGGTGGAAACCGTGCGCCATGGCGAAACCGGCTGGCGCGTGAAACCGAACGACCCCGATGCCCTGGCGGCGGCGATCGCGGTGGCGCTGGACCTTGATCCAGAGGAACGTATGGCTTTGGGTGAAAGGGCGCGCGCATCGGTGCCGACCGTGCGCGCGATGCAGGACGCAACATTGGACGTGTACGAGGCCGTACTGACGCCGTCCGCCGAAGCGTAAAAGCGGACGGCGCCCCCCCCAAACGCAAGCGTCAGGCAACCACCAGATCGGCCACCAGTTCCTTGCCCTTCGTCTCCGGCCCGACCACCAGGGCGGCGATGTAGCTGGACGCGAACACCATGGTGCCCACCATCATCGGGATCGCGTAGCCAAGCCCCCAGGTGGTGGCGAAGTAGGCAATGATCGGTGCCACGAGGCCGCCCCAGATCGCGCCCTGATGATAGCAGAACCCGCTCGCGGTGGCGCGCACCTCGGTCGGGAACCGCTCGTTCATGAACGTCGCCAACTGGCCTTGCATCCCGCCGGCCGCCGCCGCGCCTTGCAGCACGAACCCCCACCAGATCAGGTTGAAATCGGTACTCAGCAAATAGACCGGCGCCAGCGGGATCGCGATCAGCGCCGGAATGATCATCGCGGCTCGGCGTCCGTATTTATCCGCCACCCAGCCCCACCCGACGCTGGCCAGGAAAGTAACGAGGTTGGCCGCCACGCCGACCTCGCCGATCGCTCCCGGTGACATCTTCAGATCGACCTGGAGATGCGTCGCGAACAGGACGGTGACCGAATAGTAAGTAATGAACGCACTCGCCATCCACCAGCATGCGTTCAAGGTGTTGCCGATCATGCCGCGCTTAAAAATGCTGAACAGTGGCGCCTTGACTTCGCGTTTCTCGACTTTCTGTAGCCGCCGGTTTTCTACCCAGAGTTCGGGTTCCTTGACGAAATACCGCACATAGACAACAGCCAAAGCAGGCAACACGCCAACCACCAGCAATCCTCGCCAGCCGATTGCATTATAGAACAGGCCATAGATGGCGAACGACATCATGAAGCCGATGCCCCAGGACCCTTGCAGAATGCCGCCGATCAGCCCGCGGGAGCGCTGTGGCCAGGTTTCCATCGCCAGTGCCGAACCGGCCGGCCATTCCGCGCCCATAAAGAAGCCGAGGATGGCGCGCGCGACAAACAGGAACGTGAATGTCGGCGCCAAGCCGGCGGCGAGATTGCACAAAGAATAGCCAAGTATGGCGATCATCAACGGCGTCTTACGTCCGATCCGATCGCATAGCCAGCCCGAGGCGGTGGCTCCGGCCAGACGCATCCACAGGGTGATCGTAAAGACGAACGTGACCGATATGAACGGCACATGAAACGCCTCGGCGATCGGATGCATGATCAGCAGGAACACCGTGAAATCGAACGCATCCAGCGTCCATCCCAACCAGGCGGCGACAAACGCGTACCACTGATCTTTGGAGGGTTTCCTCCACCAGGGCATTGGCTTGGACAGTTCGGGGCCTGCCGCGTATTTTTCTTCGAATGTTGGCATAAAACTCTCCCTGTTCGCGTCCGGACCGAAACCGGACGTCGTTGTCCCAGACAGACACGGGAATTTCCCCGTATTGGCAGAGGACTCGGGACCAACACCCAAAGAGCCGTCGGGGTCTGACCCGCGAGGCTTGCTTCCAGATCGTAGCGCGTTGCGACAGAATAATCCGGAGCGAAATTGCGCGGCGACCGCGATGTCACGAGGATGTGTATGCGCCGGCACCGAAGATCTGTCCGCCTTCCGGATGCGGCATCACCGGTGAAAACGCGTCATCGTCTCAGCGCCAATTCCCATGTCTCGCCCACCAGATCCTTGCCGAATGATCGATGCGGCTTGCTGTCCACGCAGGAAAACCCGGCTTGCTGATAGATACGCCGCGCCGGGACAAGGACATCGTTTGTCCATAGTGTCAGTGTACGATAATCCGCGTCTCGGGCAAACGCGATGCAGGCGTCCACCAGTTGGCGGCCGACGCCGAGCCCGCGTGCGGCAGGCTCGACATACAGCAATCGCAACTTCGCCACCGTCTCCGATCCGCGCATCACGAACACCGACCCCAGCACCTGGCCGTCGCGTTCGGCGATCCAGCCTCTTTCCCGGTTCGGATCATGGCTTTTCACGAAGCCGGCCAGAATTTCCGCCGCGAGCGCCTCATAGGTTTCATTCCAGTCATACTCCAGGGCATACAGAATGGATTGCCGATGCGCGATCCAACCCAGGTCGCCCAGCCGGTACGGCCGCAGCGTGACAGGCGCGGGACCGGCGCCCGACGGTCCCATGATCGTTTCAATTGTCCGCATGGCTTGCACCAGATCGGCCATTTTGTCCCGCGGCAGCGCCCCGATGATCCCCCTCACCTCTTCTTGTAACGTGCGGTCCAACGACTCGAATGCCGCCTGGCCGGCCGGTGTCAGGTCCAACAGCAAGTGACGGTTATCGTGTGGAGCGGGGGTGCGGGCGATCAGTCCGCGTTGTTCGAATGCCTTTAAAATCCGGCTGAGATAACCGGCATCCATACGAAGATCGCTACACAGCTCCGTCGCCGTCGGAGCCTCACGGTGCGCCAGTTCGTACAATACGCGGGCCTCTGTCAGCGAAAAAGCGCTTTTCAGTAAACCTCCGCCATGCAGACCCAGTTGGTTCGTGTAGAAGCGGCTGAAGCGCCGAACGGCGGCGATGGCATCGGTTTGCGTCACGGTCGGTCTGTTGGCCATAAGTGTCCCCCGCCGCAAAGATCGACGCTATGCTTCGCCGGGTCAAATGGTACACACGCGTCTGGCCGTCGACACCCAACCGAGCCACGCTGTGCCGATCAAAATGAGGGCGGGCCACCTGAGCCACGCCCCGAAGGCCCGCCCGGATTTCGTCCAATTCCGCGGCCTTCGTCCGCAAGCAGGATGACCTCGATTCGATCTTTGATATTAACAATCCAACAACCCCGCGATCTCCTCCATGCGCCGGGGTTTGCCGGCCAACAGCGCGTCCGTAGCGGGCCGTTCCCAGTCAGCTTCCTGGGGCGCCAGCGGGTCGGCGGGCGACAGCCGGTGCGCCAGCACAAAGCGCGACACCAGCGCCCGCCGAGCGTCCGCGCCGGGGCGGGATCCCTCCCAGGCCAGCAGTATTGCGCTGGATACATCATACAACGCGGTGGCCGCCTGTCGGGCCAATGTTTCCTGCCCCTGCCCGGCAACCCGTTCCGCCAATGCCATGGCGCGATCCAGCGCATCGCCCAGCGCATTGCGGAACGGCGCCGGCAGCGCGACCGCTTCCGCCAACCGCCCCCGCAGCATCGCACCCAAGGCCAAATGCGCCCCCGCCTTCCCAACCGCTCGGTTGATCACATCCAGCGCGTTGATGTTGCTGGTGCCCTCCCACAACAGCCCCACCTGAGCGTCGCGGATAAGCCTCGGGTTGACCCAGTCCTCAATGTAGCCGTTGCCGCCGCGCGCCTCCATCGCGGCGGTCGCAACAGTCACGTTGTCGCGGCAGGCCCGCAGTTTCAGCAACCCGGTCAGAATGCGCAGCTCCTCGCGCGCTCCACGACCGAGCGCATCGGCGGTGCACAGCGCCATGGACAGCGCCTGTTCGGCCGGCACCAGCATTTTCATCAGTTGCCGGCGCATTAACGGGAAATCCGATACGGTCTGGCCGAACGCGGTGCGTCCTCTGGCCGCGGCCAAAGCCTCATTCACACAACGGCGCATCATCGCCGCAGCACGCACGCCGTGCGACAGACGCGACAGGTTCACCTGCTCCATCATCTGTTTCAGGCCCTGATCCTGCTGGCCGACAAGATACGCCTCCGCCCCCTCCAGCCTGATCTCGCCACTCGCCATCGACTTGGTGCCGAGTTTGTCTTTCAGGCGAACGATCCGGTAGGCGTTGCGGGCGCCGTCGCGCGTGTGACGCGGCAAGGCAAACAGCGCGAGGCCCTTGGTGCCGGAGGGCGCGCCTTCCGGCCGAGCCAGCATCAGCGCAACATCGGCATCGGTGTGCGAACAAAACCACTTTTCGCCATACAGACGCCAGACCCCGTCCTGCTGACGGGCGACGGTTTCAATCGCGCCGACATCCGATCCGCCGGCTTTTTCAGTCATAAACTGAGTGCCCTTCCACAAGGTGGACAGGTCGGAAGCCAGCATCTTTGGCAGCAGATAATCCTGTAGCGAATTACTGCCGAATTTCCGGATCAAATGAATGGACGTGTCGGTGACGCTGATCGGGCACATCAGCGGTGTTATGGCGCAAACACCAAAACGGTTTAATTCCAACGTGGCGGCTGATTAATCCGTCCCGTCCCCGGCCTAGACCGCCGAGGGGACTTCTTTCCACCTAGCGCCACTAGGAGGCGCGTGCGTTGGATCAATCAGGGACGGCCGATAAACACCTCGATCCGGTGACCGCAAGCGTCACAGTCGAGGAAGTCCAAGCTGCTGGTGCCGCTACTGTGGCTGAGCGGCAATTTTCTACCGCGATTGACCCAACAGTAAGGGCAAAGGAAATCAGCCCCGACCTTGACCGGAAAATCCGCGAATCGCTTGCCCGCGAGATTCGCCGCATCAAGTTCAATCTGTTTTTTCGCAAGTTTCGTCTCCAGATCGAGCTTTTCCCGCTCAAGATACGCTTGGCGTTGGTGCGCGTGCATTGCGATTTCCGACGCAATCTGGCGAATCTGTTTGTCTGGTGACATGGATATTCCCATCCTTCCTTGAAGTCATGCGTCTTCCAAATGCACGGTCCGGCACCCGATAGCCTCTAAGCACTCCATCAGGAATGCAGCGGTAAAGCCGCCCCGGCTGATCTTGTTGTTCAGGTTCCGCTCGTTCTCCTGCACTCCGATCTCAGCCAGCTTCGCGGCAAGCTGGGCATAGGTGATGCCACGGCGCTTCAACTCACCTTTCAGCAGGTTCTTGGCCCGAGTCTCGTAAGTCTGCGTGACCGGGCTGGCCTTCCATTCATTCACTGGCATAGGAACCTCCAAAAATCATCGTATCCGGTGATATAAGCCATTGCATTCGATATTGTAACCCCATATATCCGGTGAATAACACCATCGGATGCGATGACAATGGCCCAGCACTTCCTGCTTACCCGCGCTGCCAAGACCCTCACGTTGGCCCGGGTCATGCGTATGTCGAACGAGGAAGCCGATACGATGTTCGCCCGCATCCGCTGGCCGGACACCAGTGGCGAGCCGGTCTGCCCGGAGTGCGAGTGCCGGGGTGTTTACAACGTCCGGCGTCCGAATGGTCCGCCGCGTTGGCGGTGTAAGGCTTGCGGGAAGGAGTTTACCGTCACCAGCGGCACTCTGTTCGCGTGGCACAAGATGCCGATGCAAACCTATTTGGCTGCCATCGCGATCTTTGTTAACGAGGTGAAGGGGAAGGCGGCGTTAGCCCTCTCCCGCGACCTGGGCACGTCCTACAAGACGGCGTTCGTCCTGGCGCACAAGCTGCGGGAGGCGATGGCGTCCGAGTTGAAGGGGATGCAGATTGGCGGCGAAGGCGAAACCGTCGAAGTCGATGGCGGGTATTTTGGTGGCTACGTGAAACCCGCCAATCGGAAAGACAACCGGCGCGATCGCCGGCTGACGGTAAACCAAAACAACAAGCGTCAGGTCGTGGTTGTCGCCCGCGAACGCGGCGGCCGGACAATTCCTGCCGTATTCCCCACCGAAGCGGCTTCATCGGGCTGGATCGCCGGGCGCGTGTCCAAGGGTACCAAGATCGTGGCCGACGAAGCGACATCTTGGAACAGCCTGCATGGCCGGTATCAGGTTGACCGGATCGACCACTCCAAGGCTTACAGCCGCGACGGCATCCACTCCAACGGCGCCGAGGGCTACTTCTCCCGCCTTCGCCGCGGTGAGGTCGGACACCATCACCACATCGCAGGCCCCTATCTGGCCCGCTACGCCCAAGAGGCGGCGTTCCGCGAGGACAATCGGCGCGTGTCCAATGGCGATCAGACCAAGCGTACCGTGGCGCTGGCGCTATCCTCCAAGCCATCCGTCGATTTCTGTGGGTACTGGCAACGGCATAAGGTGGCGTGATATAGGTGTAGCTGACGAGGTCCGCGCCTCGCAATGAAGATGGAGGCGCCTCAATGTCCGGACGCGATGCTAGATCAGCCCCAAAATTGAAGCGCGCGACAGCGCTCGTGCTGGCATATTTCGTTGCGACGTGGATGTTTTGGGTGGCAGTCGAATTCCTGGCTGAGCATCGGCCATTGGCCGGGATTACGATAGCTGGTGCCTTTGGCTCCGCTGTGGCTGACCTTGCTATGTCAGCATTAATCCCGTGTATGTTTTGGGGTCTCTTCAGTTTGATCGTAGGGCGAAGATCGTTCCCTTTTGTTTTCTGGGCGGTCTGCGTGGTCGTCGTCTCGTGGTTTATGTTGATCGGGATGAATGTGATCAAGCTATAAATTCACGAAGTCCGCGCTGTAACGTCGTCCGAACATCGTTTATAGGCTGGCGGCGACGGGCGGGAGGATCAGTCCCGCTTGCGCCTGCGATTTGGCCACCACTAGCCATCTGCGAACACTTTTTACGCGGAGTGGTTTGTCATGTCCATGGATAATCAGCTACGATACAAAATATCTAGTACAGAAGCGAAAGAGTTACTCGCCGCCGAGTTTGTGCGCGACCCACTCCTTTTGAATGAAGTCGCGCAACTCATCGCTGATGGCCATCCCGTTGTCGAGGCCGCCGCCCTCTTCAATTACCTCTTTGTAGCCACCACTCAAGAGGCAGTCGGGGCAGTACACCCGGTCGTTGGTTTCAGATTCCGCGATGCGGAGGAGAGGCTCGCCGCACTTCGAGCATGTGGTCGAGAGAAAGCCGTATCCTCGTTCTGACATTGGTTTCGCTCCTTGGTTTGGTGTTGCAACCCCAAGGTAGCGAAACGAGGGGCCGGGGCCATACCCGGCCCTTCGCAATTAAAACTGCGACCGGGGAATGCTGTACGTCTCCAAATTGCCGCCAACCTGGGGGATCAACTCGATCGTGTGCCCAAAGGTGCCAGATTGATCTCTGTAAAATCGGAGCACTTTTTTCGCGCGACTGACACCTGTGCTTGGTCCAAACAATGCAGCGTCGCCGCACCAAAACTGCCCGGTTGCATATTTCAGAATGAAATTGCCGAGCGGCATGCTGGCCTGCAAATCCTGACCACCTAGGATGAAGAACGAGACGATATCGGCGCCACTTGCTGTGTCTTGCAGTTTCACCAGGTAATTCGACCCGGCCGTGGTGCGTATCGTCAGGGGCGCGATCGCACGCGCATGGCTGTATGACTGATAGATCCCGGTGGCAGGCTGTGGCTCCGCCGAACAATCCCGATCGGCTGAGGCAGTCGCATGGGGCAGCTCGATACGCAGCGGTGTTGGTCCGGGGTCAGCGGCTGCCTGCGGCGATGTGACTATGCTCAATGTCCACGGTCGCCATGCAACAACAATGAGCGCGGCGCCTACGGCCAGTGGGATGACGCTGCTGTGCAAGACATACCGAAAAGCCCGTATGGCTGTCGGCTCCGGAAGCAGGACGCCACATGCTCCGCATTTGGGGCGTCGGCTGACCCAATAGACGCCAACACGGTTCATGGCGCCGCAGGAGCAGCGAACGTTGCGCGTCAACATGGATGCTGAGACATAGATTGCACCGTGCGCACCATTGACTTAGAAGGAAATTGACGGGCGGGGCGAGCACCCCGCGCACGTCCTCATAGATGGCCGCTCGACCGCCCCCTGTATAACGCGGAGCGGTTGGACATGCAATTGTTACAGCAAAACGGAAACACACCACCAACTGCCTCCGCCGATCAGCAGGATTCAATCGACGTTTATCCGACGCACCAAGAATTATGGGATGCGTACAGCAATCTTAACATTCCTCTGTTCCCGCTATTAATTTCCGGACGGCCGCGATCAGCCAATCCGATTCAGTGCGCGCCGCTTCCTGGGCCATTATCGTCTTTGGGCCAATCCGAAGCCCCGCCGCCGATTGGTCAATGCTATGGTCTGCTGATTGCGAAAGGTGCTGAAGAAATCCTTCACGATTGTCATGGCGCAACGCCTCATATGTCAGCAGGCGAGCCACAACCTCCCGCACTACCAACTGGCGGGCGGTGAGTATTGCAATCGCTTCGCGAGTTTCTTCATCCATAACATTCACTCCCCGGTTGTCGTTCTATCGCCACGATACCGCAACGGCACCGGGAGTCGATTCCGTCCCGCTACCCCACCCGCCAGAGCACCAGTTCACCGCGTTGCTCACGCACCAGCGCCTTACTGGCCGAATAGCGTGAGAGCGTAGCCCGCACGTTCGCGATCAGCGCATCGCGGCCACCGGGCTCTCGCAGATCCAGATGGTATTCCTCGATCAGCCGCTCCACGACCTGGCGCACCGTCACCGGCTCGCTGGCCTCTCTGAGGATGCCCATGATGGCGCGCGCGCATTCGCCGTGCCGGAACAGCTTGGGCTTGAGGCGCCGGGCATGTGGCTTGATCTTGTGCGGTAGCCGTGCCGGGTCGAAAATCCGAATCGCAGCATCGACCGTGTCGCGGTCGGCTCGCAGCAACTCAACCCGCTTGGCAAGTTGGCGCAACTCGCCATCTATTTCCGCGCGTTTCGTGCTCAGGCTAGAGAGAACATGGGGATCGGCCATCCCCGGATAATCGCATTTATTGACATCATATCTATGATCGCTATTTTGCGTTTGCGCCATTATACCGCACATCAGCCCGAACTCGCCCTGCACGAACAAATATTGAAAAGCGTATTTGGCGACCGGCGGCAACGGCCGGTCCATGCCCATCACGCCGGCACGGTGCGACATGGCGTGGAACTGGAAATCGCCGAACGCGATCTGTTCCATGTCCCGATAGGCCGGGTGGTATTCGATCCAGTCCTGATCGCGGCCGAACCGGTCACGCGCATGCAGCACCGGCGGATGCCGATCGGCGGTACGGGCCAGATCATCCAGCCGGCCGCCCGCTAATTGACCGAGGCGCTGGTAGTGCGGCGTCAGATGCTCCAGCACCTCGACCGGAAGATAGATCGCCAGCAGATCGCGCAACCCCTGGTCGGCGGCAAAGAAATCCATGCCGGCGCAATCGGGAGCAATCCAGTCGGAACCTGTACGGGGGTCGTCAAGGCGCATGACATTCCTACACGCGGTCTATGTGTGCCGCTTCCTTCGGGCATTCATACCGTGTGACCCGGCGTTCGGCCAGATGCCCGGACACACCGCAACCGCCCCCAGCGCAACATCAGCCGACGGGAGGGTCGAACGCTCGGATCGGCGGCAACTCACCCTGGTAGCGTTCAATCTGCACGATCGTCAGTTGCCCCGTGCAGGCCTGCGCCAAACGTGATGTCCCGGCATCGCGGGTCAGCACGTTCGGATTGCCATGCACGCAGAGTGGATTATCCGCCGACGGATCGATCGGGTCGTACCACGCGCCGGTGGCAAGCTGCACCACGCCCGGACGAACAGCGTCACTGATGACCGCCCCGGCCAAACAGGCGCCGCGATGGTTGAACAGCCGCACGACGTCGCCATCGGCGATCCCTCTTGCTGCCGCATCGGACGGATGGATGCGCACAGGCTCTCGTCCCTGTACTTTGGACGCCACGCTGGCCGCGCCGAAATCGAGTTGGCTGTGCAGGCGTGTGGCTGGCTGGTTCGAAACCAAATGGAGCGGGTACTCGCGCATCAACGGACTGCCGACGCCTTCCATCGGAAGCATCCACACCGGATGTCCCGCGCAGTCATCGTAACCGAAGCTCGCAATCGTGGCGGACGCGATCTCGACCATCCCTGTCGGTGTGGGCAGTTTGCGGTTGTCGGGATCGTTCCGAAACGCCCGCACAACCCCGCCGTCCCAGGGGAGCGTCGGCAACACCAACTCCCCAGCGGCCCAGAATTCCGCAAAATCAGGTGCTTGGCGGCCTTGCTTTAACAGCGCCATGCGCGTCGGTTCATAGAGATACCGCAGCCAGTCGTCCACCGACCGGCCTTCGGTGAACCGGTCACCGACATCGAGCCGCAGTGCGATGTCGGCAAATATCGAATAATCGTCACGCGCCTGACCATACGGCCCCCCCACCGGATGCATCGCCACCAGCAGCGGATCGTTGGCGGAGGCGCCGATATCCGACCGCTCCATCGTCACCGTCGCGGGAAAGACGATGTCGGCGTGGCGCGCGGTGGCGGTCCAGACGGATTCATGCACGATAACGGTGTCGGGGCGGGAAAACGCCTCCCGCAGCCGGTTGATATCCTGATGGTGATGGAACGGGTTGCCACCCGCCCAATAGACGAGCCGAATATCGGGATAGGTCAAACGGCGGCCGTTGAAATCGTATTCCTGCCCGGGGTTCAGCAGCAGATCAGAAATCCGCGCGACCGGTATCAGATCCGGCACTTTATTGATGCCCTGCGGCAGGGTCGGCAACGGCACGGCCAGAGCGGGTTTGCCGATATTCGACAGCGAGCCCATCGCATAGACAAATCCGCCACCCGGCAGACCGATCTGGCCCAGCATCGCCGCCAGGACAACGCCCATCCACACCGGCTGCTCGCCGTGTTCCGCGCGCTGTAGAGACTGAGCGCAGGTAATCAGGGTGCGCTTGCCGGCAACCTGCCGAGCGATGGCACGAATGGTGTCCGCCGGGATCTCGCAGATGGCGGCAGCCCAGTCGGCATCCTTGGGGTCTGGACCGTTGAGATAGGCTTCGAACCCGGGCCAACCCACGCAATAGCGTTCCAGGAACGCGACGTCATGCAGCCCCTCCGCCACCAGAGTGTGCGCGATCCCCAGCATCAAGGGGACATCAGTGCCGGGGCGGATCGGGTGCCAGTCGGCTTCAACCATATCCGGAAGATCATCTCGCAAGGGACTGATCAGATGGAATTGTGTGCCCCGCCGTCGCGCCGCGAGCAGGTGCTCACGCGCGATATGCTGGCTGGTGCCGCCGCTGCTGACGCTGGTGTTTTTCAACGGCAGGCCGCCAAACGCCAGCACCACATCCGTCTGCGTGGCCAGTTCGTGCCAGCTGACGTTCTCCCGCCCGGCGGATTCCTGGCTACCGATCACATGCGGCAAGATCACCGCGGCGGCGGCGGAACTGTAGGTGTTGACTGACTTAACATAGCCGCCAAGGACATTCAGGAACCGGTGAACCTGGCTTTGTGCGTGATGAAACCGGCCGGCACTGGACCAGCCGTACGACCCGCCGAACACGCCTTTGCCGCCATATTCCGCATAGACCCGCCGCAGTTCGGCCGCCGCGAGGTCCAATCCTTCCGACCACGACACCGCGACAAAATCGTCCCGGCCGCGCAGCCGGTCAGGTCCCCGCCCCCGTTCCAACCAACCGCGCCGCACCATCGGCGAGGCGATCCGGGCGCGATGGTTCAGCACGGCCGGCAGATTGCCCAGCAACACAGCCGGGTCCGCATCGCGCGGATGTGGGGTTATGGAAATACTTTCGCCGCGGCGAAGCACGGAGAACGCGCCCCAATGCGAACTGTGCGGGATCGGCGATCCCGCCGTGTCGTTATCCATGGGGCGTGCTGCTTCGCTCAGATCGTGTAATCGAATGCCCTGTAAGCCAGATCGCTGAGCGTCTGATCCATCGACCGGGACGGTTCGTCGCTTTCCACAATCCGCACCACCTTGGCGGGAACACCGGCAACGGTCGCATGCGGCGGCACCGGATGCAACACCACCGAACCGGAGGCAACACGCGCGTGCTCTCCCACCACGATGTTGCCGAGGATGGCCGCCCCCGCACCGATCAGCACACCTTTGCGAATCTTTGGATGCCGGTCACCGGTTTGCTTGCCGCTGCCGCCCAGGGTGACGTGGTGCAGCATGGAGACATCGTCGCCGACCTCCGCCGTTTCGCCCACAACCAGTCCCGTTGCGTGATCCAGAAAGATGCCGTGGCCAAACTTCGCGGCCGGATGGATATCGGTCTGGAACACCTCGGACGAGCGGCTTTGCAGATACAAGGCGAAATCGCGCTCGCCATTTTTCCACAGCCAATGAGCCAACCGGTGCGCCTGAATCGCATGGAAGCCCTTGAAATACAGGAACGGCTCGATCAGGCGGTTGCAGGCTGGATCGCGATCCAGCACCGCAGCGATATCCGCCTTCGCGGCTTCGGCAATGCACCCGTCATCCGCAGCCGCCTTGCCGAACGCCTGTACGATCAGCGGCAGGGAAATCACGTCGTTCTTCAGCCGCACGGCGACGCGATGGAACACCGCCGCCTCAAAACTCGGCTGGTTCAGGATAGAGTCGAAAAACAGCGTCGCCAGTTTGGGTTCGCGTTCATAGGCTTCTTCGGCCTCCTGCCTCAGCCGCACCCAAAGGGCATCGGTGATCAAAGCGGCCTCGTCAGGGGGAACAAGCATCAGGTGGCACGGGCTTGGGCGCATGTCGGTGAATCCCGCGAAGTGGCAGCGTCCGCCAGGGACGTTTGGGGATACATGTTCGGATGAAGGGGGGCTTCGTCAACTCCCTATCGATTATATGTCGTGCGATCTTCACCGTGGCGCAAGCGCCGGCCCCTGGTTATGCGGATAGACTGCTGTTTTCATTCAAACTCTGAGTGTGCCGATTCGGCATGCACCAAGTGCTTCGCACAGCCGGTTTGACGGTTGGCACGGGGTCTATCCGACGTCTCGACAGCGGCTGCGTTTGAGGGCTGGCGCAGACGGGTCTCACCCGGACCTCTGAGTCCCTGGTTTCAGGGTTGCACGCTCATCCGCGTCTCAAAAGCCACATCATGAGAATTTGTCCTGCTTTATGAGACGTTGCCCTCAATCCTCTGGTCCACAGGCGGCGCCAGCGCTGCGACGAATACCGCGACCGGCCCCGCGTTAGACCGTGCCACCGGTTGCTGTATCAATCTCATTCGCGCCGGCCAGGGGCCATGCCGCCACATTGGCACTGGCCAGATGCGGCGGGGATAAGGCTTCCATTCCTTGACACGATAGATTAATTTAGGAAATTAGTCAAGATCTGTTCCAAATGCTGCGTTCCGGGACACGGTTGAACATCGCTGGCGCCTGGCTTGCCGTCCGGTATCGTCGGCCGATAGGCCCGACCGAATGGTTTAGATCGTCACGGATATGCGTACGCAAACCGGCGGCAGGTTCGTCCGAACAAGAAGGAATAACGATGGAATGATCGTAACCGATCAGAGCTGAAATTCAATCAGGCTTTCAGGCGAGGGCGGCAACGGTGCGAGCGTGGCCGTGCGAAACCCCGCATCGCGCCCCATCGCCATGTATTCGGCTGCCGTGAACGCGTCGCCGCGCTGCGTCGTACCCAGCATGATGAAAGCGAACATCGCGGGCAACGGCGGCGACACCCGGTCCTCATTGGGAATGAATTCAACGACCAGTGCCCGGCCGGCCGGGGCGAGGCTCTCGCGGACCCTGGCCAGCAGCGCAACGCAGGTGGGGTGATCGAAATGATGCAGAATATTCGGCAGCAGAACGAGATCGTAGTCACCACCCCAATCGACAGTGAATGCATCGCCTGCCAACGGGCGATAGCGTGAACCCGGGTTGGCACGCCGCGCATTAGCGGCCGCGACCTCAACGACCTCGGGCCAATCGACCGCGACGATAGCGGCGTCGGGGAACATGTTTGCAATGGCGATGCCGAACATGCCGCCGCCCGCGGCGATGTCGAGCACCTTGCGCGGCGCGTGCGGCCATGCTGCGACGTGCGCCGCGGTAGCCTCAGCGGCGGCGATGGTGAACGGCGTCATGGTCCGCGCGAAGGTCACCCAAATTGGATCCTCCGGTGTCATATTAGCCAAACCCCTGGTTCCTCCGTCGCGCACGTAGGAGACGGGGTCTTTAAGAAACAGGTCAAGAAATTCCGGCCCCGCAAGGAATCGTGCGATGCTCGATATGTTCCTGGATGACCCACTGTCCAGGAATGTCGCGGTGGACGGAGTCTGTCGATACTCTGCGTTGGTCTTTTCAAGAAAACCCAGGACAGTGAGATAATCGCACAGGATGCGAATGCCCCGCGATGCGGCGCCGGTTCGGGCGGCGATTGCCTCGGCGCTGCTTGTATTGGCGCCGATTGCGTTGAACAGGTCCAATTCCAGAGCCGCTTTGATCGCAGCGGTTTTCTGATAGGAAAGGAGCGTGTCGACGAACAACTGCGGCGAAGGCTGCGAGTCGTTAGCCATGGGAAAACCTCCGTGAATGACGGCCGCGTTCCCAAGAGGGTATGCGGCCCCAATCGCTCGGAATTTTTCTAGAAGCATTGGCGTCGGCGGGGCAACTCAGTCAAAGCCCCAAGATATCAAGTTCTGTTGAGATTTCACCCGCGCTTTGGTGCAAGTTAACCTCAAAGATCCTGCGAGGTGGAAGTCCCTCAAGTCAACGCCATGAGCGCAATTACGGACATACAACAAACGCCAGAGACAAGCATGTCCGGCGCAGGCAGGACTTCGCCCGTCCCCGTCACCGCGTCGACTCCCCAATCGTATCGGCTGCGTAGGCGCGGCGATCTCCCAACGGCTTGGGTTGCCCGACGGTCGAATCAGCGCGCGTTTGCCGTTCGGATTGCGCGTTGACCACGGCCCCGAACAACGCAACGAACGCCGAAAGATACAGCCAGGTCAACATGACGACGACGCCCCCCAGGGACCCATAGGTTTTGTCGTAGCTGTTGAAATGGGCGACGTAGACGGTGAACCCGAGTGAACCCAGCAGCCACAGGAACGTCGCCGCTATGGCGCCGGGGGAAACCCATCGCCAGCGGGGCGGATGCCGGTCGGGAGCGTAACGATAGAGCACCGCCAGACCCAGCATGACAACGGCGATCAAGATCGGCCATTCCAATATCAGAACCAGCCATTGCGTCACCCCGCCTAACCCGACGAACTGGATGGCCGCCGGAAGGATTCCGACCAGGGCGATGATCACCGTGCCGCCAATCAGCATCACCATGGTCAAGCCGATGGCGATGAAATTCAGCTTGAAGAAACCGCGGGTCTCTTTTTCATCGTAGGCAATGTCCAGAGCGGTAATCAGTCCGCTCATGCCACGCGATGCGCTCCACAGTGCCAGAACCAGGGCGACGCCGGCGCTGATGCTGAGCGACCCGCTCGACGCGGAGACCAGCTTATGAAGCTCGTCCGCGATCATCTGGGTGCTTTCCTGTGGCAGAATACGCGACAGCGCGGCGACCTGTTGTTCGACCTGTTCCGGATCCAGTAACAGCCCATAGATCGACACCAGTGCGGCGAGGGCCGGAAACAGCGCGAGCAGCACCGCATAGGTTACCCCACCCGCGACCAGGAAAATATTATTGGCCGATACGTCCTTCCAGGAACGAACCAGAATATCCTTCCAACCGGGCATCGGAATTTGGTGCGGCGATGTCGCCGATCGGCCCCGGTTTTGTTGCGGCGGCAACGGCTGGCCGGCACGGCGCGGCACGATGGCGTCCAGGTCCCGCTTCAACTGGTTCAGGCGTGGCAAGAGGCTCATGCACCTATCCCTTCGATTCGAAGGAAACAACGACGAAACAGGCGTTTTGGTTTCGCTGGCTGCCTCATAGCATCTGACGGGCGTCTCAGCCCGGCGAAAAGCCACATTATTACAAAAGCGTCGGACTTCCCCCGGCGATGCCCGGCACCTCGGACGACGCGGGTTCCAGCAAGTCCGGCCCATCGTTCCGAACATTGCCGACGCGCTTGTCCACCGGCCATAGGCGCAACACGCCCTCCGCCGATGGCCTTAGCAACGTCACCGGGTCGGCCTCGGTCTCTCCCAGCCATGCGGCCCAGTCGGACGTCTCCAGGATAACCGGCATACGATTGTGCAACACGCTCATCTGGGCGTTCGCGGCGGTCGTCAGGATGGCGAAGGTTCGGAGAATATCACCTTCCGGAGAGCGCCATCCCTCCCAAATCCCGGCGAACGCCAGCGGGTCCCCGTCGGCCCGGGCGATGGCGTAGGGAATTTTGCCCGACGCCTCGGTATGCCACTCGTAAAACGCCGCCGCCGGGACGATGCAGCGGCGCCTGGCGAAAGCGGTGCGGAACATGCCGGATGTCGCGACGGTTTCAGCCCGCGCATTGGCCGGACGGCGCGCCTCTTTCAGCACTTTGGTGAAGGCCGGCACAAACCCCCAGGTCAACAGGTCGAGATGCCGGTCACCGCTGTCCGGGTGCCGCCGCACCACCGGGGCGTCCATCGTGGGTGCCATGTTCCAGGTCGGCTTCAGGTTCGGCAGCGGGTTTTTCGTGCCGAACAGGCGCGCGATCAGATCGGGTGGCAGGAAACTGGCGTAACGTCCACACATCTGCGGGAGAATGGGCGAAACCCCGTGATTTGGAAAGACCCTGCCACACTTCGTAACGCCGCCGGATGTAGCGTCGCAGTGTCAGATCATGAAAGGACTGCGTTCATGCGCCGTTTCGTTGCCCTGGTGCTGTTGCTCGGCATCGCGTTTACCTCGACGGCCTGTATCATTGAGGAACCCGGTCCCGGCCCCGGTCACGAGCGCTGGTGCTACTGGCATCCCGGTCGCTGCCGTTGATCGGATTAGCCCGGCAGGCGTAGCGCGAGGTCCGGACGATCCGATATCAGGCCGTCCACACCCCAGTCCATCAACCGGCGCATGTCGGCCGGACGATTGACCGTCCAGGGCAGGACCAGCAGTCCCAGCGCGTGCGCCTCCTTGACCAGGGCTTCGGTCAGATCGGTGTGGTCGGGGGCCCAAATGGGACCACCCTCGGCCGCGACGGCTTCCGGGACCGTTCCGGCCGGCACGGTTCCATCCCACCAAACCGCCGCGTTGCGGACCGTTTCGGCTCTGGTAAGCCACGCCAGCGTGATGTCAGGCCGCACCTGGCGAACGTGACGCTGCACCCGCCAATCGAACGATTCCACAATAACCCGGCCGGCGGCGCCGGTGGCTGCGATCACCGCCAGTGTCGCGTCAGTCAGGATGTCAGCCGGTGCGGTGCGTCCCGGACGTGCCGGGTCGGTCTTCACCTCGATCGTGAAACGGGCATCCGGCAGCGCCTCCAATACCGCCGTAAGGGTCGGAATGCGGGAACCGTCGTGCGGCGTCTGGTCCGGAAACAGCAACGATGTGCGTGATGCCGGCCGAATGCGGCCCACGTCGTAGGTGCTGAGGTCCGCGTAGGTTAGTGATCGGATCGTCGGCCCCACGCCGCGAAGCCACGCGCCCGTTGCGTCGCGCGTCAGGTCCGGGTTCAGTGACGGATCGTGCGCAACAACGACCACCGCGTCGGCGGTCAACCCGACATCCAGCTCGAAAGCCGTCACCCCCAGGGCATAGGCTGCCTTGAAGCCTTCCAGCGTGTTCTCGGGAAACAAGGCCCGAGCGCCCCGGTGGCCTTGGATGTCGAGAGTTCGCGTCATCGGAATTGCCCTGCTAACGTCAGTGCAACCCCATTCTAGGACGTTTCCCATGCAATACACCACGCTCGGTCGCACTGGTCTTCAGGTCAGCGTCGCCGGTCTCGGCTGCGGCGGTTTCAGTAAGCTCGGCCTGGGAACCGGGCAGTCGAAGGAACACGCCGTCGGAATCATCCGCCAGGCGATCGATCTCGGCGTGACGCTGATCGATACCGCCGCGGTGTACGGCACCGAGGATGTGGTCGGAACCGCGTTGCGCGACGTGCCGCGCGACAGCGTCGTGGTTTGCACCAAGGCATCGTCCGTCGGGGGCAAGCCATTCACCGTGGACAAGGTGATCGAGAGCCTGGACGGATCGTTGCAACGTTTGGGCCTGGATTATGTCGATGTCTTCCAACTGCACGCGGTGCCTCCGTCGGCGTACGACCATGTCCGTGACGTGATCGCACCGGCACTGTTGCGCGAGAAGGAGAAAGGAAAATTCCGTTTCCTCGGCATTACCGAGACCGCGCCGAACGATCCCGAACAGCACATGCTGAACCGGGCAATGCGGGACGATCCGTGGGATACCGCGATGGTGGCGTTTCACCTGATGGATCAGGTGGCGCGGACGCAGGTGTTCCCACATACCCTGGCCAACCGGATCGGCACGCTGATGATGTTCGCGGTGCGGAGTATCTTCGCGAAGCCGGCTCAACTGGCGGCGACAATGCGCGAACTGGTGGCGGCCGGACAGGTTCCGGCATGGTTGGCCGAAAGCGACAACCCGCTGTCGTTTCTTGTTCATCCAGACGGAGCCAGCAGCCTGACCGATGCGGCATATCGTTACGTGCGTCACGAGCCGGGCGTGGACGTGGTGCTGTTTGGCACCGGCGATGCCGGGCACTTGCGGACAAACATCGAATCGATCCTGAAGCCGCCGTTGCCGGCCGCTGATCGCGCAAAGCTGCAAGAGCTTTTCAGCCATCTTCGTGGCGTGGGGCTGGAGGCGCCGCCCCGCATGGGGTGAGGCGCTAGAACCTCCCGGTCAGCCGCAGCATCCCTTGATGCGCCGAGTAGTTCTCGGAACTGCGGTAGTAGTCGTAAACGGCTTCCAGCGACCATGTCCGGGCGGTGCAGCCGCAGGACAGGATCGCAACACCGGCGCCGATGTTCAACATGTCATCCGCGGCTTTGAATCCGGTTGTGGCAAACGACGGCGAACCCGGGACCGCGAACGCCGCGTTTTGCGTCATCGTCGGATTGCCAAGTTCATGCAGCCATTTCACATGCACATCAGGAACGAATATTCCTGTGTCATACTTGAAGTCATGCGCTATTTTGACGCCGACCGCGGACTCGATGAAATCATAGCCTCGCGAACCGACGGTCAGATCGATGGCGCCTCCGCCTGTTTCGGTATAATTGCCGGTATTGACGCGGGTGTATTGCAGCGACGCCAGCGGCGTTACGGTAAAGCCATACGCGGGAATATGATAGCCGGTGTCAACGAAGGCCGTGTACTCCTGACCGCTGTAGTGAGCCTTCGCCGATTGGCCAAATCCCGGAAATGATACGTTCCGCTGACCGGAATAATCGTTCCACCCGTAAGACAGATTGCCGTTGATGTACCACGGCCCCTGCTGGTGACCAATGTAGGCGGTCACATTGTAGGTATCGAAATCGGTGCTGTCGCTGAAGCCCCTGGCGTCTATCGTGCTGCGTGCGTAACCAAGACCCAGCCCCACCCGAGTCGCGGGGTCGATCGGCGCATCGTAGCCGATCATCGTTCCGATGACGCTGGAGGTGTATCCGGCGAAACCGCCCTGAGACCCTTGATCCCCGGCCAATCCGAACGCTTTCAGCCACATGCCGCTGCGCTGGTCGGTGCCTTTGCAGACCGCGGCATCATCGGTCGGATCGAGTGCCTGATTGCACAGGACGTTATCTAACCGCGACAAGACCAGATTTTGAAATTGGGACGTGGTTTGAAAGGCAACGAGAGGCGCCACCAGGCCGGACGCCGCCGGGGCGAGTTGCGCGATCGCACTAACCACCGCGACAGGATCCGAAAGCGCGTTGATCGGGGTCAGCACAGGGATCAGAGCATTGGTCAGTGGTGTTGTCGATCCGTTTGCGGCGGGGGAAAGAGCAACCAAAACCGGAACAATGGCCACCGCGATCGGTAGCGTCGGCGGTAAGACCACCCCGGGAAGAGGAGTCAATGGACTCAGCAGCGGCGTTGCGGTTGCCTGGATCGTCACAAGTCCGGCGATCGTGCCTGCCCCTGGCACCGGGGCGAATACATACAGTGGATTGGTAGGGTCCTGGATCGTCACCGCGACGATCGATCCGTTCGTTCCACTCTGCACGGTTCCCGGCCGGGTTTGGATGATGCCGAACTGGGTTCCAACCGGAATGAGAGCGGTGGATGGGACAGTAACATTAATCCGAAGCGCCGGTCCAAGGTTGGTCGCTCCCACAGGCGCGATGTTACCGTAAACTGTAGGGCTGGCCAGCGTCGTATTGATCACGCCGCCGGTTCCGCCGTTGGCCACCGTCAAGGCGCCCCCGACATTCAGGGTATTGGTTCCGAGTGAGAACGAATAGGCATTGGTCGCACCGCTGATCGAGGCACTAACACCGGCGGTGGCGCTGCCTCCGGTGACGCTGATGGACCGCAACCCGACGGCACCACCCACCGCGCCGTTCAGGACGCTGCCGCCACCAAGCGCCAGACTGCCCGTTTGGGCGCCGGCCGTGGTGGTGAGCGCGCCGATCACCGTGGTGTTCGGGGCCAGGCTGATCGTGCCATCCCCCGCGAAATTCGTCGCGGTAATGTTAGTTGAGCCGCTGTTGAAATTGACCGCGCCGGCACCTGTCACGTTCAGTGTGGTCGCATAGACCGGCCCCATGAAGTTGACCGTTGTCCCGGTCGGACCGGCCGCGATAGCGAGCAGAAATGGGCCTCCCGGCTGGGTTACGCCGACCGCTCCGTACACGTTGGAACTACTGTTGAAGACGACATTGCCCTGGCTGGAGGCCGCGGTCGATATAGCGACAAGGCCGGCGACCGGGGGATTATTCAGCGTATAGATATCCATCTCCGGACCACCGGGAACGCCGACGCTCAGCGTTCCTGTCGTCCCTGACGCCGACATATCGACGCCGCCGAGCACACCGGTTGCGTTCAACGGAATGGTTCCGGGACCGACGGCTGTCTGCCTCTGGGCGAAACTCATGGAACTGCCCGCCCCGGACAGAGCGAGAAGTGACACTGTGAATAACAGGTGTTTTTTCATAACCGCACATTCCCGAGTTATCCTGACGGAACTAATACGATGTACAAAAATTCCGCACAGGCTCGGAATGTACCTATGGGCGGGCTGTCGCGTGCTGTGCCCGGGACTGACAGGTCTGATGGCTCCTCATCATCCGGGATCGATGGTGTCAAATATGACACCCTCCCCCTTGAGACATGGGGGTCGCGCCCGATCGCCTGGAAGAGGCGACGAGCATGGATTTTCACATCGTCCGCCAACGATTCAGATCGAAATGATTCGTCCCAACATCCTGGTCAGCTCTTCCTGCGAACCCATATGACCCCCAAGCCGCATGCGAGCACCAAAAGCACGCCCGCCATTTCGATCGACCGTTTTCTTTGATGAATTGCATCCCGCACGTCGATGGTGAACAGCTTCCACCGCGTGGCCGAAAGCGCGGAGAAATCCGGGTCCGGACAATCATGCCCGAAATGGGTCGCAAACGGCACGATGGCGCCTTCTTTCGTGTATCGCAGGTATAAGGCGCGCGCTTTCTCATCGGCATGCGAACTCATCATCCAACCCGATGCGTTGCAGAGGATAGCAGCGAATGCCTGACTGCGTGCCGGCAAATTATCGGCCGCGATCAAAGCCTGGTCCACCGCGAGATACCGGTAGTGGAACCTCAAATCAGGCTTGGGGCGACTGGCATCGTAGCGAACCCGTTCGTCCTGCAAGGGGCCGATGCCCTCGAGGTCAGTGAAATTCGGCGGATCGGTGGGACCAAAACCCTGGTCGAATCCACCGTACAACCCATAGTCGGGAGATGTCGTTGTCCCTGTCAGCTCCATTCCGTTCACCCGTAGAATAGCGGCAGCCTCCCACGCAGCTTTCGCCCGATTTCCCGCCCAGAACGAACTGCCAGACCGCCGCAGCGCACCGGCCAACGCAGCGGCGTTTGCGCGGGACTCCTTTTCCTCTGGCGTCAATCCATCGAAGTAGGGCAGTGCCTCCTTATACCGTCCATCGCGCATCAGCCGCCGCGCCAGGACGCCGCGAATAGCATTCACAATATTAACCGGCCATGTATCGCGGGGATGTTCGGGTTCAGCAGCATGGACGCCGACAAACGCTTTAAGTTCATTGGTGGTCAGCACCCGTTCGGCAAGGTAAACAAGATCGCCCCAATACGTTGCGCCAACCGGCCAAAGCACTGTCGCTGCCTGAACGAAGTCACCTCCGGCCAGAACCGTCACCGCTACCTCTCCGCGCAATAGACCGATCGTGGCTGGTTCGAGCGAAGCCGAACCCTGCGTCTCCGCCGTCGCCCGCAGTGCCGCTGCAAACAACCGCGCGGATTCGTCACGATTACCGCTTTGCAGACTGAGCTTGGCCCTGATCCACAATGCCAGGGGCGTGATCTGTCGTTCAGCCAGTGACTGAGCTTCCGGATAGTCGCCAACCCGGTAGGCCAGCGCGGCAAGACGGTCCATCTCAACAACAGCAACGTTGCTTGTCTCGATCGCATTGAGCAACGCGCGAAGTTGGACCAGATCACCGTCTTCCGGAGGATAGAAGCCGGTGAAGGGCGTCTCGTCGTGACCCACGCCGCTGGTGTGCAGCGCATGCAGGTAATCACCCGTCAGCACCAGTGCATACACGACCAGAAGCCGTTGCGTCGCCGGCTGCGAAACCAAAGCCGGCAGGCGATCCGGATGTGCCATGGCGTCCTCGGCTACCATTTTCAAAGAGTCTCGGGCTTCATTCGAACCATCCGCCGCCTGCTCCGCATAAAGCCTTACCGCGCCCTCGACATCGCCGGCATCCAAACGCAATCGACCCGATTCCCCCAGGCTGGCGATTGCCAAACCGAGCGGATCGGACGCGCCTTGCGTGGTCAATGCGCGGGTCCTGGTGAAGGCCGTTTCCGCTTCCTCGGGTTTCCCTAGCCTGGCTTCAATTCGCCCGAGCATAAACTGCGCCCACACGACTCGCGGGGCGGCCTGAGCGGCTGGAAGAGCGATTACTCGTCTGAAGTCATCGGCTGCGCCGGTCAGGTCATCGTTTGCGAACGCCACGGCTCCGGCGGTGTAGAACCGAACCGCATCCGGCAAGTCTCCCGCGACCGCCATCGCCGCGTCGCTCCCAGGTGCCGCGCGCATCGCCTTCAATGCGGCCTGCTGTCCCGGTGCAAGTCCGGCGTTTTCGGCCGCCACGCGCCATTGCTGTACCGCCACCCAATCGCCGGCAGACGGAGGCACGTTGACGGACGCGGACACCCAGCCGGATGGCGAAACCCAGTGACTGACTTCCCACGCAAAGCTGTTGCTCGGCGTTGCGATCAGCGTTTCCCGGCGATTATCCAAAAGTTGCCACGGCACCCCGAGAAAACAGGCCCTGGCGGTGACCGCAAGGGCCAGTAAACCAAGGGCCAGGGCGCAAACCTTACTCTTCCGCATGCAAATCCTCATCCCGTCCGTCGCACCGCATCCAACCCACCAGCACTGATTCATGTGCGGGCAGCAACGCGGAGCCATTGCCGCGCAACCGCAACCGCGCGCCATCCAGTTGATATTGCCCAACCCCGTCAGCCCGTTCGCATCCCGCCGGCAATGGCACCGATGCCGGCAAGCGGCCATCGATGTCGCCTTGATTGGTGACCAGAATGTCCGACAATCCATCGATCCAGCCGGGCCGAACCGCCACATCGATGTGTGACCGCAACGGGGAACCGGTGATCACGGCGCGCAGCGTGGCCGCACTCAAAGCGCGGCGATCACCGGCCGTTGGCAGCCGGAACCAGACGAGCCCGCGCAATCCATCCGGCGCATCGCGCCGCATCGCCTCAAGAAACGATGCGAGCATGGCCGGAGACGCCGCGATCTCCGATCCAGGTTCTCCGTCCAGCGCATGCATCTCCGCCGACACCGCCAGTAATTTACCGGCTGGACTGGCCGCGACACGCGCGCCATAGGCTGGCAGCGCCACAAGAAACGGCCGGCGCGTTCGGTGGCCAAGCGCCTCGACCCACCGCTCTGCTCGGTTTGCGTCGAACAGACCGACCCGCGGATCGTCGATCGCATGCACCTGCAAGACCAACAAATCGGCAGTGTCAGCTACCGAGGGAAACGCCGGCGCGGACAGCCATGTCGGCAAAACGGTGATCGATAATACCGTCCCTGCCCCCAGTGCCGTCCGAAGGGCCGTCAGAAACCGAGCATAGCCGGCAAGACGTGCCGTGGCGCTGTCATGATCGATCTCCAACCGTCCACGCACCGAAACCGGCAGGGATGCGACAATCGCGACCACGTCGGCGACAACCCGGTCCATGGTTTCGGGCGCAATCTGGCCCTCGACGCGAATCACCGGGACCACGGCATGGCCGTTGGCCTCGACCCGCGCCCAATCCGCCCGCGCTGAAGTGACCTTGCCTGATGCCTCGATCTCAGCCGCCAGAACATGCCAGACAGCGAAAAGGTCAGCGTTCCCATCGATTGCCCGGGCTAACGCCGGGGTCCAGTGACGTTGCCAGATATAGGCATCGTGACTGACCCGATACGGCCCCGCGGCCGAACGGACGCAGGTCAGCGCCGCGATGAGCACGAGCAGGCAGCGCATCCAGGTGACCGGCTGTAGGATTGTCTGCCTCGTGGTCAAAATATGGCCGCGCGTACATCACTCAACCCCAACAAGGCAATGGCCGGTCGCGCATCATTCAATCCGGTGCCGATTGTCGGAATCCGTTAACCATTTGTTAACCATTTTGCGCCAGGCTGTCCGAACACCCATCGGATGGATCCCATGCACACTGACTCGAACCCAGACCTTGCCAACCACATCCTCGCCCTGGCGAGTATCGTCCACGAAACGGTCGGCCCCGGCCTGGATGCCGGTATCTACCAGCAGTGCCTGTGCATTGATCTGTCGAAAGCCGGCATTCCGTTCGCCGAACACGTCCCGGTGCCGGTCCAGTACAATGACGCGACGTTCGACCTCGGCTATGTCGCCGACCTCGTGGTGCAGAACGAGGTGCTTGTGCAGATCAAGGCGGTGGAAGAATTCCAGCCCGAGGACGATCAGCAGTTACTCACCTATTTGACCTTCCTGCCCTGCCACACCGGCCTCATGTTGAACTTCAACACGGTGTCGTTCGCTGACGACGTTCGCCGGAACGACAAGCCAAAACCCGGCCAGTTCCGGCCCATTATCGGGACAGCGTTCGACTGACACACCGGACGATGTCTGTGTGCCAGGGATCGGGTATTGACCAACGTTGTCAAATATGACTACATCGTCCCACGAACGGCGACCGGTCAAATGGATCAAGGCGGCGCGGCGGGATTTTTCTGACTTTCCTCCGCTCGCCCAGCTTGAGTTGAGGCGGTCTGTCACGATCCTGACTGAAGGGCGAATGCCTCCAATCGCGAAGCCCTTGGCTGGCCTTGGCTCAGGCGTGATGGAACTGGCACTGAAACATCGTGGGGATGCGTTTCGATTAGTTTATGCTTTGCAAATTGGAGACGCCATTTGGGTGGTCCACGCATTCAAGAAGAAATCGAAAACCGGTATCAAAACGCCACGTGAAGAGATCGATGTAATTCGCGGACGCCTGAAACGACTGCGGGAAGAGCTGAAATGGACGACGACGATTTTGAACTGATCCAGGGCAGTGGCAACATCTTCCGGGATTTCGGTGACCCGAATGCGGATCGTGAACACTTACGGGCTGTCCTTGCCGCGCGGATCATCGGCGTTCTGGAAGACCAAAAGCTCACGGTGCGCGCGGCACATGAAATAACCGGAATCGCGGCGGCGGATTTTTCGCGCATCCGCCGCGTTAAAGTCGGCCGCTTTACGATCGACCGGCTGATGGCAATTCTGGACGCCCTGGGGCAGGACGTCGATGTGACGGTTGAAGTCCGCCCTCGCCAACCCAGACCCGCTACCGAACGTCCGTTGGCACCACGCTGATACTGTTGAACGGGGAGCCGTTGATCAGCTTCGTACTGACAACCGTATAAACCAGCACATGCTTCTCAGGGTCCAGCGACCGGTGGATCTGAAACGTCTTGAAGAACAGCGACGCCTGCGCGAACGCGATGATCTCCGACCGGGGCATCGCGGGCGGCATCGTGACCGGTCCCACCGCCCGGCACGCGATCGAAAACCGGCTGGGGTCTTCCGCGAAACCAAGCCCGCCCTTAATCCCGCCGGTTTCGGCTCGGGACATATAGCAGGACACGTTGCCGACCCGCGGATCGTCATACCGCTCCACGATGACCTTATCGTCCGGACCCAATAAGCGAAAATTCGTATTGATTGAATCGATCGGCGTTTGCCCGAAGGCGGCCCCCGACCCCAAACCCAGCACCGCCGCGAACACCAAACCCCGCATCAACCCGATCCCTCTCGCAGCCGTTTCGCCAATTGCACCAGGATGGCGGCCGTCGCACCCCAGATAAAATGATCAGGATGCGGCCACACCCAGTATTCCCGCCAAACCCCGCGCACATGCTGGCGTTGCCGCCGCGGCGCATCCGGGTCCAGCACCACTCGCATCGGCAATTCGAAGATCGACTCAACCTCGTGCGCCGATAGCTGATAGGTCAGCGCGGCGGGCAGCAACGCCAAAACCGGCGTGATTCGATAGCCGGTGCCGGTCACATGATCGGTCAGCCGCCCCAGCACCTCGACAAACCTCGGCTCCAGCCCGATCTCCTCATGCGCCTCGCGCAGCGCGGCGGCTTCCGGCCCGCTGTCCTCGGGATCGATCCGGCCACCGGGGAAACTGATTTGTCCCGCATGTTTGGCCAGATGCGATGTGCGTTTGGTCAGCAAAATTGAGGGTTCGGCACCCATCACCACCGGCACCAGCACGGCTGCCGGAACCGCCGGCTTATCCAGCCCGGCCAGGATTTCATCGCCAAAAATGGGTTCGTCGATCGGCGGTTCGGCGGCTATTTCAGCCAGCCGCATCCGCAAGGTTGCCGGCGTCACGCCTCACCGGGCGGCATTTCGCCCAGGGAAAAGAATTGTCCCATGCTCCAGACGCCTAAATGCCGCCTGGCACCGACCCATTCGGGAACCGACAGGGCGACCAACTCGTAATAGGTAGGGCGATTGATCCGAGCTTCGATGGCGAAGTGGCCGGCACCGGGACGGATCAGAAGGTACGGGGTCGGCTCACAGGTGAACAAATCATGCGAGATGCGAATGGGATGTTCCGGGCCTGCCGTAATCACCTGATCGGTGTTTGTCCGGAAAGACAGCACCTGCTGGTGGCCGTCACCGGTCCAATCCAGTTCGACCGCGATGAACGGTGCATCCTCAACCTCGATTCGCCCCCGTTCGGCCGGGGTTTGCAGCCACCAGGTTCCGTCCGCCTCGCGCTGCAAAACGCTGGCGAACAAACAGACCAGTTCTTTCCGGTTGATCGGCGTGCCCTGGTACAACCATGTCCCGTCGCGCTTGATCAGAAACGGCAGATCGCCGCATTCAGTCGGGATCCGCGCCGGTCGTGCCGAACGAACGCGCGCCGAACATCCGGTCACCGCCTCATTGGTCAGCGGCATGGCAAACGGCACCTCGACCAAGCCCACGGGCGCGCCAGTCTCGTTCACGTCCCAATCGCTTTCACGTCAACATCTCCAATACGGAAGTCAGACCTTCCTAACCCTACCGCGATATAGGTAGCATCCCCCCGCCGGTGAAAGAGCCTATATGCTTCGCGGACGCAAACTCGGAGGATGAAACCCGTATGTCGGGCGGTATGGCTGTCACGCCACAGACTACGTCGAATTGGACCGGAGCGATGAGCGACGATCCAAACGCGATCCTGGCCGCGGCCGAGGCGCTTGGCGCCCGGATCGTGCAGGTGCGTGCAGCGATCGGACGAGTGATCTTCGGCCAGGACGACGTGATCGATCAAACCTTGATTACTTTGTTGTCGGGGGGGCACGTTCTGCTCGTCGGTGTTCCTGGGCTGGGCAAGAGCCGTCTGGTGGAGACGCTGGGCGTGGTCATGGGCATGGCCACGAAGCGAATCCAGTTCACCCCGGACCTGATGCCGGCCGACATCGTCGGCAGTGAGGTGTTGGACGAAAACGATGGCCGCCGGGCGTTCCGGTTCGTTCCCGGGCCGGTGTTCTGCCAGTTGTTGATGGCGGATGAGATCAACCGAGCCAGCCCCCGTACGCAATCGGCCTTGTTGCAGGCGATGCAGGAACAACGGGTCGCCATCGCGGGCGTTGAACATGTCCTGCCGCGCCCGTTCCATGTGCTGGCGACGCAAAACCCGATCGAGCAGGAGGGCACCTATCCGCTGCCCGAGGCGCAGCTCGATCGCTTTCTGCTGGAGGTCAATGTCAGCTACCCGGACCTGCAAGCCGAACGGGCGATGCTGCTGGCCACCACCGGCGCGGCCGACGCAAGGCCGGTCCAGGCGATGGCGGCCGAGGACCTGATGACGGCTCAGGCGCTGGTGCGCCGTCTCCCGGTTGGCGAGAAAGTCGTCGATGCCATTTTGGCCTTGGTGCGAGGCTGCCGTCCGGAAACCGCCGGCGACGACATCGTCCGGCGCCACGTCGCCTGGGGACCGGGACCGCGGGCGGCGCAGGCGTTGATGCTGGCGACTCGGGCACGCGCGCTGCTGGACGGACGCCTGGCGCCCAGCATCGATGATGTGGCGGCACTGGCGAGGCCGGTGTTGCGGCACCGGATGGCGCTGAGTTTCTCCGCCCGCGCGGATGGGATCGTGCTGGCGGATGTGATCGACCGGCTGGTCGGCAGGATCGGGTAGGGTTTTGCGCACCCTCCATCGAATGGCTCTGAGCCGGGGATCCGCCGGCACCGGCGCCTGGATAAGCGTTTGTCAGCGGCTCCATCATCCGTCATGGCCCGGCTTTTCGCGGCAACGGCGCGTCCTGCCTCAACCCGTCCTGGCCCGGCTTGTCCGGGCCACCTATGCCATGGCGGTGCCGCGACGGGTGGCCCGGACAAGCCGGGCCATGACGGTCGGGTATGGACACCGCCATGCCCACTGACGCCCTGACCGCCGAGGCCCTTGGTGCCCGCCTGCCGCCGTTGCTGGTCGCCGCCGACCGCGTGGCCTCAACCGTCGCGCAGGGCGTGCATGGACGGCGGCGGGTCGGGCAAGGGGACAGTTTCTGGCAATTCCGCAGGTTCGTCTCCGGCGATCCGTTGACCCGGATCGACTGGCGGCAATCCGCGAAATCGGGCCGCAGCCCGCCGGACGGCTGGTTTATCCGCGAAACCGAGTGGGAAGCCGCCCAAACCGTTTGTTTGTGGCGTGACACGTCCGCCTCGATGCGCTGGCGCTCCCGTCAGGTCTCGGTCGATAAGCGCGACCGCGCCAATCTTCTGTTGCTTTCGCTCGCCTCCCTGCTGCTTCGTGGTGGCGAGAGAGTCATGATGATGCAACAAGATACAAGACCGATCGCCAGCCGATCCGGCCTTGACCGGCTGGTGGCCGATCTACAGGCGGCGAATGACGAGGCCGGTCTGCCGCCCGACACTCCCCTGCCGCGCCACGGATCGGTCGTCCTGTTCAGTGATTTTCTGTCTCCTCTGGAGGACATTCAAACACTGATCGCACGCTTCGCCGCCGTTCCGGTGACCGGCTACCTGATGCAGATCCTCGATCCCGCCGAAACCGCCCTGCCCTATCAGGGCCGTATCCGTTTCCGGGGAACCGAGAGCGATGGTGAGGCCTTGATCCCGCGTGCGGAGTCCGTTCGTGATGCCTATGCCGAACGGCTCAAGGCGCAACAGGACGGTCTGGCCCGAATCTGTTCCACCGCCGGCTTCGGTTTCGGCGTCCATCGCACCGACCATGCCCCGGAGATGGCGCTGCTGACTCTCTATCAGGCGCTGGCCGCGAAATGATCTTCGTCACCCCGTGGGTTCTCACCGGCCTGCTCGCTCTGCCCGTGCTGTGGTGGCTGCTCCGCGTCACCCCACCCGCCCCACGCTCCGAAATCTTCCCCGCCATCCGCTTCCTGCTCGGTCTGAACGCCACCGAGGAAACCCCGGCCCGCACCCCCTGGTGGTTGCTGGCGCTGCGGATCGGCGCGGCCGGTCTGATCATTGTGGCTCTGGCTCGGCCGGTGCTGGATGCCGGTACCGCGCTGGCCGGCAAAGGTCCGGTGCTGTTGGTAATGGACAACGGCTGGGCATCGGCCGACGACTGGGCGCGCCGCAAAGAGGCCGCCAACGCTCTACTGGACCGTGCGGAACGGGCCGGCCGCAAGGCGGCTTTGTTGACCACAGCGGAAGACGCGAGCGGCGCACCGATCGCCATCTCGGCGACGATGCCCATTGCCGACCTGCGCGCCAGGCTCGCCGCCATGCGGCCGCAACCTTGGGCGTCCGATCGTGCCGGCGCGGCCGAGGCGATGGAACACTGGTCCGACAACGCGAATGCAGCGGTGATTTACGTGCCGGACGGCCTGACCGACGGCGCCGATTTCGACCGCTTCGCCACGGCGATGCGCGCGACAGGTCCGGTGACCGAAATCTGCTGCGACATGCCAACGTCACCCTTGCTGCTGCCTCCCGGCAGCGAGGCGGATCGTCTGATTGTACATCTCGCAACGACACCGCGCGCGACGGCCGCCGAGGCCAGCGTCCTCGCCCAGAGCGGTGACGGCCGCACTTTGGCGCGCGCCGTTGTCTCCATCCCGGCCGGAGCCTCGGTTGCCTCCGCCCCGCTTCCGCTGCCGCCCGAGCTGCGGAATCGGCTGACACGCCTTGTGCTGGAAGGCCCACCGAGTGCGGGGTCTGTCGTCCTGCTGGACGAACGCTGGCGCCGACGGCCGGTCGGGCTGTTGTCGGGCGATCTTTCAACCGCCGATACGCCGTTCACGGGGTCTATCTATTTTCTGAAACGGGCGCTGGACCCGTTCACCGAGTTGCGTGAAGGGACCGCCGCGACGCTGCTCAAACGCGATATTTCCGTACTTGTCCTGGCCGATCGGCCGCTCCCGGGCGGGGAAGAACGAGACGCGTTGGAGGCCTGGGTCCGCAAGGGCGGCCTGCTGATCCGGTTCGCCGGCCCGCGCACCGCCGAGGCCGCGACCAACGATACCGACACGCTGCTGCCGGTGCGATTGCTGGCGGGCGACCGCCAACTGGGCGGTGCGATGTCCTGGAGCCAGCCGGCCGGTCTGGCGCCGTTTCCCTCCAACTCACCGTTCGCGGGGTTGAGTGTATCCGAGGAAATCAAAGTGACACGGCAGGTGCTGGCGGAACCGAGTGCCGATCTGTCCGGCCGCACCTGGGCCGCGCTGGAAGACGGCACGCCGCTGGTCACCGAATCGGCTTTGGGTGCCGGGCGCGTCGTTCTGTTCCATGTCACCGCCAACGCCGATTGGTCGGACCTGCCGCTGTCCGGTCTGTTCGTGGACATGCTGCGCCGGATGGTCGAGTTGTCCGTCGGTGTCGCGAATACTCAGGGAACCGCAATGCTCGCGCCGGCCGAGACACTGGATGGATTCGGCCTGCTATCACCGCCACCGCCCGCCGCGATCGGTCTGCAAGCGGACAAATTTGCTTCCACGCCGGTGTCGTCACGTCATCCGCCCGGGCTGTACGGGCCGGAGAGCGGCCGTCAGGTGCTGAATCTGGGCACCAGCATCGCGTCCCCTGAAGCGGCACCGCCCATTACCGGCGCGACACTGGAAACCGTCCGCGGTTCCGCTCGGGAACGGGCGCTCGGGCCGCCTTTGCTGGCTTTGGCGATCGTGCTGCTATGCGCCGATATGCTGATCTCCCTGGCACTGCGCGGCCTGCTGCGGCCGAGGATTGCAGCAACCGCTGCCGTGATGCTGCTGCTGGCGATCCCCGGCGCGAACGCCCTGGATGCCAGCCCCAACCCGGCCACTGACACCCGGCTTGGCTACATCGTCTCGGGCGACTCCCGGGTGGATGACATCGCGAAGGCCGGGCTGGAGGGACTGTCGGAATACGTCAACGCCCGCACCGCCGCGACGCTGTATGAGCCTGATGCCGTGCAGCCCGGCCAGACCGACCTTAGTCTGTATCCGCTGCTGTACTGGCCGATCACCGCCGACGCGCCCGAACCAACCGCCGCGCAGGTCGCCGCGTTGAACGATTATACGAGCCACGGCGGTATTATCCTGATCGATACGCGCGATTCCGGTTCGGGTTCGGGATTCGCACCGGGGACCGAGGACGCCCTGAAACGTATCGCCCGTGGACTGATGGTGCCACCCCTGGCGCCGTTGACCAGCGAGCATGTGCTGTCGCACGCCTTCTATCTGCTGTCGGACTTCCCCGGCCGTTTCACCGGAGACACGGTGTGGGTGCAGCGTGATCAGGACCGAACGAACGACAGCGTCAGTCCGGTGATCATCGGCGGCAACGATTGGGCGGCGGCCTGGGCCATGACTCCGGATGGCAACAACCCCTACGCCGTCATTCCAGGAGGGCAGCACCAGCGCATCCTGGCATATCGTTTCGGCGTAAATATGGTGATGTATGCGCTGACCGGTAACTACAAGGGCGATCAGGTGCATGTGCCTGCTATCCTGCAGCGGCTGGGCCAGTAAATGCATCCCGAACAGGTTATCGCCGCCATCCGCTTCGACCCGTTGCTGCCGGTTTGGCTGCTGGTGGTTCTCGGCGTTCTATCGCTCGCGGTAGTGGGCCTGGGAATTTGGCGGCGCGGCAAGGGCACGCTGCTGCGGCTGGCTGCCTTCGCCGTGTTGCTGCTCTGGCTGACCGGCCCGCGATTGGTGCAAGAAACGCGGCAATCCTTGCGCGACATCGGGCTGCTGGTGGTCGATCAATCCGCTTCGATGCAGGTCGGCGACCGAGCCCGGTTGGCCGATGCGGCGCGGCAGTCGATCGAGGCTCAGGCCGCGCATTTCTCTGACCTGGAACTGCGAACCGTTACCGTGCCGGAGTCCGGCAATGCCGGCACGCACCTGTTCGCCGAGATCGATCGCGCGCTGGCCGATATCCCGCGCTCCCGGTTGGCCGGCACCATCGCGATCACCGATGGGCAAATCCACGACGTCCCGAAGGCAACCCCCGGCGGTGCGCCGCTGAACCTGCTGCTCACCGGCCACGGCGAGGAAACCGACCGCCGGCTGCGCGTCATAGAAGCACCCGGCTACGGCATAGTCGGCAAATCCGTCATCCTGCGCCTGTCCGTCGATGATCTCGGCGTCACCGGACGCACCGGCCCCGCCACCCTGACGGTCCGCCGCGACGGCCAGCCGTTCCGCGTGGAAAGCGTCCCGGTCGGAGTCGAACAACGAATCGAGGTGCCGATCGCCCGCGCCGGCCCCACCGTTATCGAAATGTCCGCTGGTCCGCTGCCGGGCGAGATTTCGCAACTGAACAACCGCGCCGTGGTGGAAATCAATGGCGTGCGCGACCGGCTGCGGGTGCTGCTGATCTCAGGCGAACCGCACCAGGGAGAACGCACCTGGAGGCGGCTGCTGAAAGCCGATCCGTCCGTCGATCTGGTGCATTTTACCATTCTGCGCCCCCCCGAAAAGGACGACCGCACGCCGCTGAACGAACTGGCGTTGATCGCCTTCCCGGTGCGCGAGCTGTTCGTGGACAAGATCGGCGAATTCGACCTGATCATCCTCGACCGGTTCCAAAATCGCGGCCTGCTGCCCCTGCCCTATCTCGCCAACATCGCCAATCGCGTGCGCCAGGGCGGCGCCTTGCTGATGAGTGTCGGCCCCGAGTTTTCCGGTGCCACCAGCCTCGCCTCCACCCCGCTTGGTTTGGTGCTGCCGGGCGGACCGGCGCGAACCGGCGCCGTGGTCGATGGGCCGTTCAAGCCTTGGGTAACCGATCTGGGGCAGCGCCATCCGGTGACCGAGGGCCTGCCCGGCGCCAACCCGCCAAACGCCGACCCGAAGGCACCGACCTGGGGACCGTGGTATCGCCGGATCGAACCAGGCTCCATCAGCGGCGAAGTCTTGATGCGAACACCGGACGGGCAACCGCTGCTGGCTCTGGACCGTGTCGGCCAGGGTCGCACCGCGCTGCTGCTGTCCGATCAAATTTGGCTGTGGTCGCGTGGTCATGAGGGCGGTGGTCCCCAGGCCGAACTGCTGCGCCGGATCGCCCATTGGCTGATGCAGGAACCGGAACTTGAGGAAAACGCCCTGACGGCTCGGGTGACCGACGGGCGACTGCGGATTGAAAGCCGGTCCACCGAAACCGGGCCGCCGGCCGAGGTTGTCGTGACCGATCCGGATGGGAAAAAGGAGACGGTGACCCTGCATGAGGACTCGCCAGGCCGAGCGACGGCCGTGCGGGCAGCGCCAGTGCCGGGGGTGTGGCAGGTGACGCAAGGCCAGCGGTCAGCCTACGCCGCGGCGGGCGCCGCCAACCCGCCGGAACTGGCCGATCTGCGCGCCACCGCGGCGGTCGCCGGACCGCTGGCACGCGCATCCGGCGGTGGCGTGCATTGGCTCGCCGGCGCCGATGTTCCGGAACTACGGCGAACAGAGGACGATCGAGCGGCCTCGGGCAGTGCCTGGATCGGGTTGCAACGACGGCACGATCATGTCGTGACGGGCGTCGCGGCATTGGAGCTGTTGCCTGGCTGGTTGTCATTGCCAATCATGATGGCGCTGCTGGTGCTGGCCTGGCGGCGCGAGGGACGGTAATATCGACCTGCAAACAACTCGTCTCGCGCCTCCCATGGTCATGGCTCAGCGTTCTTACCGGCTCGTAGGTACCGGGCAAATGCTGGAAGCAGGCCGGAGTCCCGGGTTGTCCACAGGATTCTCTCACCATACCCGATTCAATCGTTGCCTCCGGTTGCTCTGGCTCATACTGTATTTAGTAGGCAATACCTTTCGAGGGACCAGAATATGGTATGGGACGAGGAAACGATCCGCAGTTTACGGGATCTTTGGGCTCAAGGACTCTCGACGGCGGAGATTGGACGCCGCCTTAGCGTTTCCAAGAATGCTATCGTCGGCAAGGCCCACCGCCTGGATCTGGATGCTCGGCCGTCGCCGATCCGCCGTGATGCCGCCAAACCGGCGACCGAACGGGCTGCTCCTCTGCCGCGCATGGCCGGACCGACTTTGCCACCGTTGGCCAGTTCGGGCGTTGAGGTTTACCCCTCCCCCGCTGTGGATCAACCAGCCGTCGCGGCACCGCCGATCGTTACTCCGGCTGTCCTCGAATCGATTGAGGTCTCGCCCTCGAATGTCCAGCCGCTGCGCCCGGCACCGGTGATTGCCATGCGGCCGGTGGCCTTGCCTCCACCCGCTCCGGTGATAACCCCGAGTCCACGGGTGAGTCTGCCGTCAATGCCAATCCAGACAAGGCGCTCTACCCCGTCCTGTTGCTGGCCTATCGGTGAACCAGGAACCAAGGCGTTTCGTTTTTGCGACGATGCCTCGCTTCCAGGAAAGCCGTATTGCGACGAGCACGCCAAGTTGGCCTACGTCAGGATACGAGACCGTAAGGAAGACGCCGCTTAAGGATCGTCCTCCGAGGCTCCCGTTCCACAAGTTATACGGAACCACAAACGAATCCTCCAATGGCGGAGTCGGACGAACGACCTATTTCGAGGCCGGTCGTCCGAATTCGGTGTTTGGGTGCGAAAGACCGACGACGCGGCTTCAACGACAGGCGTCCATTGCCGAAATCAGAGCATTGGGCATCCAGGCCGTATCGTCGAATCGCCGGAATCCGGACCTATCCTCCTCCATCCGCCGGCACAGGGACGACGATGGCTTTGCGGCACGGCTTGGCCCGTCTATAAGGACCGCCGACCTTAAAGCTGAGTTACATGATGCCAACCCATGCCGACCTTTTCGCTGACGCCCGCACCTGCATGGTGGACAGCCAGATACGGCCCAACCGGGTAACCGATCCGCGCGTTCTGGCCGCGATGCGGCGCCTGCCGCGGGAGCGTTTTTTGCCTCCCAACCAGGTGTCGCGCGCCTACGCGGACGATGATGTGCCGCTGGGCAATGGTCGTTTTCTGATGGAACCGATGGTATTCGCGCGATTGCTACAGGCCGCCTCGCTGCGCCAGAACGAGCGGGTTCTGATTGTTGGCGCCGGTTCGGGCTATGGTGCCGCGGTCGTGGCGGCCTGCGGCTGCCGGGTCACCGCGCTGGAGGAAGACCCGGCGTTATTGGCATTGGCTGAATCGGTGCTTCCGGCCGAAGCACCCGGCGTCACCCTCGTGTCAGGTCCTTTGACCGCCGGATGGTCAGCCAACGCGCCCTACGACCTGATCCTGATCGAGGGGGCGGTGCCGGAGATTCCCGCCGTGCTGGTCAATCAGATCCATCGCGAAACCGGCCGAATCCTGGCGGCGATCTGTGCGCCCGGTCGCGTCACGCAAGCGGTCATCGCCGAAGTCACCGCGGCCGGCACAGGTTTGTCCGTTCTGTTCGATTGCGCCACGCCACCTGTTCCTTGTTTCCGCAAAGACGCTTCGTTCGCCTTCTGAAAGAGGTCTCGCAACGGCGAAGCTGGACAGATCGCCGTTGTTGCGGGAGATTTAGAGCCAGCCGCGCCATGACCTACGACGAAATGTTAATGTGACGAGCCGATAAGCCGGTCATTCAGGCGGCGGTTTTCTGAGAAGGGTTCCAAATGGGTTTGCGTCACGGTTTACTAGCGAGCTTCAGTGTGGTCGCCCTTGTGGCTTCCGCGGGCGCGCAGACGCTGCCTCAGGCTTCTCCGAATGTTCGGCCCGGGAAACTGGCCCAAGCGGCGGCTAAGCCCGAACCGAAATCCAAAGCCGCACCGGCCGCGAGCACTAAAGTCCGTGATCAGGCGAACCTTCCGCATACATTGGCCGAGGCGCTTGCGGCCACCTATTCCAATCAGCCGGCATTGCAGGCCGAACGAGCCAAGCTGCGCGCGACAGACGAAAACGTGCCGGCGGCGCTTGCCGGGTGGCGGCCGACGGTGGTTCTGGCGGGTACCACCGGCTATGGCGATGGTGTGTCTCGCGCCTACTCCAATCAGGTCGGGAGGGTCCTCAACGTCCAGGCGGATCGGCTGCTCGGCACTGCGCAGGCGACGGTGACACAAAACGTTTATAATGGCGGGAAGACGCAGGGCAACGTCAATCGCGCCAAAAATCAGGTGATGGCGGAACGCGCATTGCTGATCGCCCAGGAACAAACCAGCTTTAATAATGCCGTCAGCGCCTATGTTGGGGTTATCCAGGCCAAGGAACTTCTGGATCTACAGATCAACAACGAACAGGTTCTGGCCAAGCAACTTCAGGCCACGAATGACCGTTTCCGCGTTGGTGAAATCACCCGAACCGACGTTGCACAAGCCGAGGCCGCGCTGTCCGGAGCCACGGCCACGCGCGAAACCGCGGTCGGCAATTTGCAGACCGCACGTGGCACGTTCCAACAGATCGTAGGGGTGTTTCCGCCGGACGATCTGCTGGAGCCTCAACCATTAGATCTGCCGGTCAAAAGCGAGCAGGAAGCGTCCGCGATGGCGGCCGCTAACAACCCCAATGTGATCAGCACATTATTCAACGATGCCGCCGCCAAGGATGCCATCGACGTCGCATTTGCGGCGCTGTTGCCACAGGTCAGTCTGCAAGGTCAGACGTTCCAACAGAACAACAGCGGCGGCCGGAGCACGACGGTGAATGGATATCAGGTCACCGCGCAGCTTTCTGTGCCGATTTATCAGGGCGGTTCGGAGTACTCCGCCGTCCGCCAGGCTCGGCAGGCGCAACAACAGACCAACCGACTGATCGACGACGCCAGGCGAACCGCAGTACAGAACGCCGTGCAGGCGTGGGACACGCTGGTGGCCGCCAAGGCATCCGCCGACAGCACCCGCGCCCAGATACGGGCCAACCAGATCGCTTTGGAAGGGGTCGAGCGCGAAGCGATCGTCGGCAGCCGGACGACATTGGACGTACTGAATGCGACACAGCTTCTGCTCCAGTCGCGGACGACGCTGGTCCAAAATCTGTCGCAAGTCGTCACCGCGTCTTATTCGGTCGCCGTGGCGATTGGCCGTCTGACCGCACGGGATATGCATCTTCCTGTGCCGTTGTATGACGAGACATCCTACTATGAAGCCGTCAAAGACAAATGGGTTGGACTGGGTGACTACGCCACCAGCCAGCCCGGCCGGTGACATTGATGGGACGCCGGTGACTACCGCCTCGCCACCTGACGGCACAGATCCGTCAATGGAGGAGATTCTCGCCTCCATTCGCCGTATCCTGAATGAGGACGATGCCCCGGCGGCATCCGCCGATCCTGAGGGTTTGTCGCCAACCGACGACGACGTGCTGGTGCTGGACCAATCGATGATGGTCGCGACCGTTGCACCGGTTCCTGATACAAGCGAACCCGCACCGGTTGCCGCATCACCCGATCCGGTCTCGCACCAGGAGATGGAGGCTATCACGCCAACCCCGCAAGACGCCCCCCGTGACCAACCGGGGCTCAACGCCGATCTGGTCGCCCCTGAAGCCGCCGCGGCCGCCGCATCGTCGGTCGGCACTCTGATGCGCAGTTTGGCCGCCGGCCGAGCAACGCAGGTATATGCAGGCGGGCCGACCCTCGAGGATATGGTGCGGGCCGAACTGCGGCCGCTGCTAAAGGAATGGTTGGACGTGAACCTGCCGCCGGTTGTGGAGCGTTTGGTCCGTGCCGAGATCGAGAGAGTCGTCGGCCGAGCGGTTCCCTGATAAGGGGCGCGACGATTTGCCGGCAGCCATTTTGGCATTTTGATTTGTATCGCAGACCCGGACAGCCGATCCGCCGGGGCGCGGGAGAGAATAATGACACTCGATAACAGATTTGCTCCGGCCGATGCCGAACCCCGGCTGTATGAGGGCTGGGAAAAAGCGGGCGGTTTCGCCTGCGACCCGGCCTCCAACGCGCCGCCCTTCACCATCATGATCCCGCCGCCGAACGTCACCGGCAGCCTGCACATGGGGCACGCGCTGACGTTCACCATACAGGACACCCTGGTCCGCTGGCGCCGCATGCAGGGTCGCGACACACTATGGCAACCCGGCACCGATCATGCGGGCATCGCGACGCAGATGGTGGTCGAACGGCTGCTGGCCACCGAAGGCAAAGACCGTCGTGAGATGGGACGCGATGCGTTCCTGGAACGCGTCTGGCAGTGGAAGGCCGAATCCGGCGGCACGATCACCACGCAGCTTCGCCGTCTGGGTGCGTCTTTGGACTGGCCGCGTGAACGCTTCACCATGGACGACGGCCTGTCCGCCGCGGTGAAGGAGACATTCGTTAAGCTGCACAGCGAAGGCCTGATCTACCGTGACCGCCGGCTGGTCAACTGGGACCCGAAGCTACAGACCGCGATCTCCGACCTGGAAGTGGAGAACCGCGAGGTTAAAGGCTCGCTGTGGTATCTGCGTTATCCGATCGAAGGCGAACCCGGCCAGTTCATCATCGTGGCAACCACGCGCCCGGAGACCATGTTGGGCGACACCGCCGTTGCGGTGCATCCGGATCATCCGGTGTATGGCGCGCTGATCGGCAAACGGGCGATCCTGCCGTTGGTCGGCCGGTCCATCCCGATCGTCGGCGACGACTACGCCGATCCCGAAAAAGGCACCGGCGCGGTCAAGATCACCCCCGCGCACGATTTCAACGACTTCGAGGTCGGCCGCCGCCACGACCTGCCGATGCCATCCGTGCTGGACCGTCAGGCGATGGTGACGCTGGCGGAAATCGAGGACGTGATGACATCGGTTCCCGGTGTCGCTGACCCGGCGTTCGTGCGCATGCTGGAAGGCCAGGCCCGCTTCGCCGCCCGCGCCGCCATCGTGACCGAATTGGAACGGCTGGAACTGCTGGACAAGATCGAGCCGCACACCAATCAGATCCCGCACGGTGATCGTGGTGGCGTGCCTGTCGAGCCGCGTCTGACCACGCAATGGTATTGCAACGCCGGCGTGCTGGCGAAGCCGGCGATCGAGGCGGTGGAATCCGGCAAGACCGTGTTTTACCCTAAGCAGTGGGAGAACACATTCTTCGCCTGGATGCGCGATATCCAGCCGTGGTGCATTTCTCGCCAACTTTGGTGGGGGCATCGCATTCCGGCCTGGTACGGTCCGGACGGGACGGTTTTCGTCGCCAAGGATGCGGCCGGTGCCGCCGAACAGGCGCTGGCTCATTACGGCCATGCGGAAGTATTGGCGCAGGACGAAGACGTTCTGGACACCTGGTTCAGTTCGGCCCTGTGGCCGTTCTCGACGCTGGGCTGGCCGGAACAGACGCCGGAGGTTGCTCGTTACTATCCCGGTGACGTTCTGGTCACCGGTTTCGACATCATCTTCTTCTGGGTTGCCCGGATGATGATGATGGGCCTGCACATGATGGGTGAGGTGCCATTTCGAACGATCTACATCCATGGCCTGGTGCGGGATGAAAAGGGCCAGAAGATGTCGAAGTCGAAAGGCAACGTCATCGACCCGCTTGAGCTTATCGACAACTACGGCGCCGATGCGTTGCGCTTCACCATTTGCGCTCTGACCGGCCCCGGACGCGACGTTAAGCTGAGCGCCGCACGCGTGCAGGATTACCGTGGTTTCGTGACCAAGCTTTGGAACGCCGCCCGCTTCTGCGAAATGAACGGGATGCAGCCGGAAGCCGCGTTCGATCCGGCGAGCGTCAAGCTGCCGCTGTCGCGTTGGCTGTTGACCGAAACCAACACCGCCATCCAAGAAGCCACAGCGGCGTTGGAGGCGTACCGCTTCGACGAATACGCCGCCGCCGGATACCGTTTCGTGTGGAACAATTTCTGCGATTGGTTCCTGGAACTGTCGAAACCGCTGCTGGCCGAGGGCGCCGACCCCGCCGGTGCCGCTGAAATCCGTTCCGTCGGCGCCCATGTGCTCGGGCAGATCCTGCGCCTGCTGCATCCGGTCATCCCGTTCGTCACCGAGGAACTGTGGGACCGCTTCGGCTATGGCGCGCCGTGCAGCCTGATCGGCACCTCCTGGCCCGAACCCGTCATCGTCCCCGACGCCCAACAGGCCAGGGATGAACTCGATTGGGTCGTGCGGCTGATCGGTCAGGTCCGGTCGGTGCGCTCCGAGATGAACGTGCCACCGTCAAAACCCTCCCCCGTGCTGCTGCAAGGCGCCTCGGCTGAGGCGATGGGCCGGGTCGGCCGCTGGATGGACGCGATTCGCCGGCTGGCGCGGGCGTCCGATGTCTCCGTGCTGACCGGCGACGTGCCGAAAGAATCAGCTCAGGCGGTGTTGGATGAGATCACCATCGTGTTGCCGCTGCAGGGCCTGATCGACGTCGCGGCGGAGCGGACACGGCTGTCGAAGGAGCGCGACAAGCTGATCGTCGATGCGAAAAAGACCCGGCAGAAGCTGGAAAACGCCGATTTCGTCAGCCGAGCGAAAGAGGAAGTCGTGGCGGAAAACCGGGAGCGTCTGGCGACCGCCGAATCCGAGGTCGCCCGGTTGCAGGCCGCTCTCGACCGGCTCGGTTAGAACACACTCAGCTAAGCTATTGACGTTTCGGGAGGACCTTCCTATTATGGAGGTCCTTCCTGACTATTGGGCGCCTGTGCCTTTGCACACCACGCCCTGAACCAACAAAATTCTGACTGGCTAGGAACCGCGGTGTGCATTTGCGCCCGAAATCCGTTCCGGCCGATCTAACCCCCTCACGTCCAGGCATCCCCTATGCATCTTGCTGAACTGAAGAAGAAAACACCGGCCGAGCTGGTCAACTTCGCGGAATCCTTGCAGATTGAGAACGCATCGTCGCTGCGCAAGCAGGACATCATGTTCGCGATCCTGAAGAACCTTGCGGATAACGACCAGGCGATCCAGGGCGACGGCACGCTGGAAATTCTCTCCGATGGGTTCGGCTTCTTGCGCAGCCCGGAGGCGAACTACCTCGCCGGCCCGGACGACATTTACGTTAGTCCGAGCCAGGTCCGCCGCTTCGGCCTGCGCACCGGCGATACCGTGGACGGACAAATCCGAGCGCCCCGGGATGGGGAGCGGTATTTCGCGCTGCTGAAGGTCGATACCGTCAACTTCGAGCCGCCCGATGCGGTGCGCCATCGCGTCAACTTCGACAATTTGACGCCGCTATACCCTGAAGAACGCCTCAAGATGGAGATGGAGAAGTTCGAGTCCGTCGCCAAGGGTCCCGCCAAGGACTTCACGCCCCGCGTGATCGACCTGATCTCGCCGGTTGGTAAAGGCCAGCGCGCACTGATCGTAGCGCCGCCGCGCACCGGTAAGACGGTGATGCTACAGAACATCGCCGCCGCCATCGCCGCCAACCACCCGGAAGTCTTCCTGATCGTGCTGCTGATCGATGAGCGGCCGGAAGAAGTCACCGACATGGCCCGCAGCGTGAAGGGCGAGGTCATCAGCTCCACCTTCGACGAGCCGGCGACGCGCCATGTGCAGGTGACCGAAATGGTGCTCGAGAAGGCCAAGCGGCTGGTCGAGCACAAGCGTGACGTGGTGATCCTGCTGGACAGCATTACGCGACTGGCACGAGCCTACAACACCGTCGTGCCGTCCTCCGGCAAGGTGCTGACGGGCGGTGTCGATGCCAACGCGCTGCAACGCCCGAAGCGCTTCTTCGGCGCGGCACGTAATATCGAGGAAGGTGGCTCGCTGACCATCATCGCCACGGCGCTGATCGATACCGGCAGCCGCATGGACGAAGTGATTTTCGAAGAGTTCAAGGGCACGGGTAACTCGGAAATCATTCTGGATCGCAAGCTGTCCGATAAGCGGTCGTTCCCGGCAATCGACATCACCAAGTCCGGCACCCGTAAGGAAGAACTTCTGGTCGAGCGCGGTGTGCTGACGAAGATGTGGGTGCTGCGGCGCATTCTGAACCCGATGGGGACGGTGGATGCGATGGAGTTCTTGTTGGACAAGCTGAAGTACAGCAAGACCAACAACGATTTCTTCGACGCGATGAATACCTGATTTCTTGAAGCCTCTGGTACTCTCAGATAGGCGACATTGTCGCTCTATCTGAGAGTATTTATGTTTGCCGGCTTGGTCCGCCAGCGGGCCGAGCGTTCGGTGATCCGAGGCGAACCATCCGGACGTGTGACAACCGTTGGTTACGCCCCCTCCGTCTTCCCGGTGTGCAGCTTCATCCGCATGTGATCCGGCACTTCCTGCCCGACATCGGTGAACGCCTTCGCCAGCGCCTTCATCGACGGCCCGAAGATCCCGGCGCGGTTTTCGCTGGCCCATTCGCGCGACGCGATCGTGGTATCCAGGCTGCCCTGGAAGCGTGGCATCACCCAGCGCGCGAACAGTTCATAGCTACGCAGCGTCTGCTCCCGGTTCGCCCATTCATGCGCTCGGAACAGCACCGCCCCTGCCCCGCCGCCGGTGAAGCCGAGCAGCCGCTCAATCCCGGCAATAAGCGTCTCAGGAGAGCCGACCAGCGTCGATCCGGCTGCCAACCCCTCGCCCAGCGGGTTCTCACTGCGCATCGGCGGGCGACCGAGCGTCTCACTGAAATACGATAACGTTTCGATCCGTTCGCCGCGACGGACCTCTTCCATCGCCAGTTCGTCGGTTTCAGCGCAGTGCATGTTGATGACCAGCCGCCAGTTGTCGCGGTTCATGGTTTTGCCGTGCTTCGCGGCCTCTGCCTCCCCCATCTTCCAGTAATTGGCGAGGTTGGCCGATCCGCCCGGCAGGCCGGCGCCCAGCGACAGCAGGCCAACGCCGTGCTTACCGGCGGCCAGCACGCCCGACGGAGTCGTTGCGCTGGCGACGGCGATCGGGAAGCCGCCCTTGGTGTAGGGTTTCAGGTGCAATCTGGCTTCACGCAGTTCGAACCAGTCGGTTTTCATCGTGACGGGCTCTTTGCATTCCAGCAGCGCCATTATCGCGGTGAGCGATTCATCCATCATGCCGCGTTGGCGTTCGGCGTCGATGCCCATCATATACGCATCCGACACCAGCGCGCCCGGCCCGCAGCCCAGCATCGCCCGGCCGCGCGTCATATGATCGAGCTGCACGAACCGTTGCGCCACCAGCAGCGGGTGGTGATACGGCAGGCTGGTGACGCCCGAGCCCAGCATGATGTTGCGGGTCTTTTCCGCCGCGACACCGATGAAGATCTCGGGCGAGGCAATGATTTCCCAGCCGGCCGAGTGATGCTCGCCGATCCAGGCTTCATCGTAGCCGAGGTGGTCGAGCCACTGGATCAGCTCCATGTCCCGGCCGAGTGCGAGGGTGGGATTGTCACCGACGCGATGGAATGGGGCGAGGAAGATGCCGAAACGCAGGCCCTCATGGGTTGCCATGCGGATGTCCTTTCAGATTTGATGAGCGACCGTGGCCAACACAGGGCCAATGGTCAAGAGAGCGGGATCATACTGTCCGGCCCTTCGCACGGACGCGGCGCGATCCCGCATGCATTCAACGAACGCTATCGCCTGCTCAGGCAATCGCTGCCTCCACCCATCGAGCCAGGGCCAACACGGCGCGATCGTCACCCCGGCGGCCGACGATCTGAATGCCCAGCGGCAGCCCGTTCGGCCCGGCCCCGGCTGGAACCGTCACGCATGGCACATGCAGCGCGGTCCAGATGGAGTTGAATGCCGGGTCGCCGGTCCACTCCAGCCCCTTCGGAGCCTCCCCCGGGGCGGACGGTGTGACCAGCACGTCCAGTCCGGCCATCGCATCGGGAAAGGCACGCTGGCTGGTGTCGAACACCGCATAGGCATGCTCCAGCGCCGCCTGCGTCTGGTTCAGACCGAATGCCAGCCGCTCTCGCAGTCCTTCGCTGAGCAGGCCGGCGTGGTGTGCCAGTTCCCAGCCCAATGCCAGGGCACTTTCGCTGTTCATGACGATCGGATGCGCCTCCACCAACGCCGCGATCGAATCCGGCAACGCAAAGTCGCGAACCGATGCCCCCGCTCGGCTGAGCGCCCCGGCCACCCGCTCCAGCAGGGCCTGAGTCTCCGGCGCGGCCATGCCCCAGACCGGCGAACGGCAGATCCCGATGCGCGGTGCCGAACCAATCTTTGTGTCGGGATCACCGAGGTCGCGGCCGGACACCGCACCGGCGAACAGGGCGCAATCGGCCACGGTGCGGGCGAGGACACCAACCGTGTCCAGGCTGTCGGACATGATCTTCATGCCGATCCGGCTGATCATCCCAAAGGTGGGCTTGTACCCGACCACGCCGCAAAATGCCGCCGGGCGGATGATGCTGCCCGCCGTCTGGGTGCCGAATGCCAACGGAAACAGTCCCGCCCCGACACCCGCCGCCGAACCCGAGGATGAGCCGCCCGGCGTGTGCGCCGGATTGACCGGGTTCATCGTCGGACCGGGTTTGCGTGTGGCGAACTCCGTCGTCACGGTCTTGCCGATGACCACGCCGCCTGCCGCCCGCGCCCGGGCCACGGAAGCGGCGTCAGCTTTTGGTCGCCACCCGTCCCAGATCGGCGAACCATATTGGCTGGGCATGTCAGCCGTATCCAGGACATCCTTCACGCCGATCGGGATGCCGCGCAACGGACCCGGCCGCACGGAGGCAGCCGCCGTTCGGACCTGTTCTGGATCGAAATGGACGAACGCCCGAACATCCGGGGCATGGCGATTAATGTGATCGAGGTAGGCTTCCGTGATCGCTTCGGGCGGCAGCTTGCCATCCAGAATCAGATGCGCGGCCGCGGTCGCGGTCAGGCTGATCGGATCATTCGGCATGTCTGACGTCTCCTTGTTGGAAGTTTGCAACCTTGGCGCGGCCGTGGCTCTGGTCGGTATCTCATGTGATCCCCAAGGGGAATCCCGTCGTCGTGATCACGCCTAAAGCGGCGATTCACTAAAATCAATGCTGCTGCCCGAGGCATCTTAGCCCCTGCGGCATCTTCATCGCTGACAGCGACAGCAGGAGACCGTCTGAAAGGAGATCATCATGGTCCGTGCATCATCATTTGTATTCGGCTGCGCCTCGGTCTGCCTCGCCACGGGCAATGCTTACGCAGGCTGCGACAACAGTTCTTTAAGCGGCGTTTACCCGTTCACGGCGAGCGGTTACACGGTTGGAATTTATGATTCCACCGGCACGCTCCAACGCCTGGACCCACCACAGCCGCTGTCATCCGTTGGCCAGTACACGTTCGATGGCCAGGGAAATTTCACTCGCGTGGACTACAACGTCGGCAACGGCGTTCCCGTCAACACACCCGCCACACCGGTCAATGAGGCAGGCTTCCGAACCGGCCAAACCGGCACCTACACGATTGCCGACGATTGCACCGGCACGATTTCGCTGAATGCAAACGGCGCCATGATCGCGCTGCAAGTGGTGCTCATCGACTACGGCCTCAGCGCGCGTGCCATCGTCGCATCTGAGCACGTTCCCGGGTTTGCCAATCCTCCCGCGGGCACAAGTTGCACCGGCGGTTGTGACGAAGGCGTCAATATCCTGGTTGATCTCAAGAAGGATGTTTATCGTCAGCGGTGAGGGACCGGGCGTTCAGGTTTTCCACGCCCGAATCCGTGCCTCGTTCCTTCTCCGGATCATCCGAGATAGGGCCGATCCATGATCCTCGATGACCGGACGGATCGGCATCGTAGGCGGCTGACTGTTCTTCCATCATCACGAAGAGGCCGGCAGGCGCCGCGCAGTAGGCAGTAGTCGGCCGCGGTCCCACCACGCCTCACGGGGTCCTCAGCGCGGTGCCGGCAAACTCCGGGTCAAATCCTTTGTCTGTTATAACGATGGTCCAATCGGCCGGCGCTTCGTTAAGTCGAGCCTGTTTTATGACAGGCCACGCATATGCGCCCCTTTGCCCCCGGCCCCGAACGCCACAACAAGAATTGCTGATAAGGCTATCAATCGAATGGCCATATTCCGGAGCGATCAACGACATCGTTCGTGGCCGTCGGATGTCGTTACACAGCTTTCCCAACAACACCGGCCGGCCCCTCCTCCCTGTGTGGGCGGCGTGAGAAAACGACCTTTCGCCCGGATCGGGGACGCAGACGCGACGCATGTCGCCTCGATTCGACATCGCGTGGCTCGGCCAAACCACCCACCCGAGACCATGCCGCGGCGGGTTGCCCGGACAAGCCAGCCGATGACGGATTGAGGCAGGAACGACAACCCGAACCATAGCGCAATCTACGCGTTTATTGTTTGTTGTGGGGCGCCTGTCGCCAATATCCTGCATCGACCAGGCGCGCCGATCGCGTATCCAACGGTGCGGCTGTTTCGGAAAAGCCGACGCTGTAAGGATTTAGTTGTCCGAATCGATACAATGCGAGCAGGTTACCCTGCTCTAACACTGTTGAGGAAATTCCATGCCCCCCGCCAAGAAGCCCGCACCCGCCGCCAAAAAAGCCGCCGCACCCGCGAAGGCCGCCGCCAAGACCGCCGCCGCCCCGGTGAAGGCCGCCGCGAAGGCGACTGGCAAGGCAGCCGCCGCGCCGAAAAAGGCCGCCGCCGCGGTTAAGAAGGCAGCTCCGGTCAAAGCCGCGCCGCAGGTGACGGTCACGCTGAAACAGTTCGCCGCCGAATTGGCAGTGACCCACGAACTGTCGAAGAAGCTGGCGGAAGCCGTGCTGGGCGATCTGATTTCGCTCGCCACCCGGCATCTGAAGAACGGCGACAAGATCCGCCTGACCGGCCTCGGCATCCTGCAGGTTCGTGCGCGGGACGCTCGGATGGGCCGCAATCCGGCAACCGGCGAGTCGATCCAAATCGCCGCCAGCAAGAAGATCGCCTTCCGGCCTTCGAAAGAACTGAAAGAAGCGGTCTAACGCCGCTGAACACAGGCGGCGTCCGCCCGGGGCTCCGGCCGTTCAATCGATGACCGTCAAACAGGCCGGATGAGCTACTACAGCTTGTCCGGCCTGTTTGCTATTGCGTGCGCCGCGTATCGTTAGCATTGGCGCCTCGCCCGCAATCAGCGCCCGGCGAAGCGCTCGATTTTCGCTTTCATCCGAGTGACACTGGCGCCGCGGCGCCCACCGGTCCATCCTTCTTGTATGAGCGTCCATGAACAGCCCTCAGGCCGAGCGACCCGCGGCGGAACAATCCGCGTCGGCGGCGATTCCAATGGTGTGCTGACCTATCTGATCGACCTTCCGCCAGAAGCCCTGCCGAGTGTTTGTAAGCGCGATCTTGAACGGGCGTGGCACGCCGCCCGGGAGGCCGCTCTCGCCGAACGTGCCGGCGCGGTTCGGGGTTTCCGTTTCAATCGGCCGGACGGCAGCCATACCGATCTGGCCCTTGCCGACGCGGATGCGATCTGCTGGGTCGGCGCGGTCGATCGAATGGTTGGCATCGCCAATGCGCCGGGGCTGTCGCTGTGCCTGCGCCTGCTGGCCCTGATCGACCTGCTCGCCCGAGCCCCGTGGACGCGGTCACTGTTTCATCTCGCCCGCGATGGTGCCGAATTCCACCCGGCCCTGCTAAGAACCGCTGCCAGCCAGCCGCTGACCCGGGATGCCCGATTCGATGAAGCGGGTTTCCGGATGCGGCTGTCCCGTTTCGTGAGCGGCTTACAGATCGAAGCCCCACAGGCGGCCAAACGCCTTTCAGGAGTCCGCCCATGATTCGCCTTACCACGCTTTTGATCTGTGTCGCTGCCCTGTCTGGATGCGAAGCCCCCCCACCCGGCGGCCAGGGGCGCGCCGACGCCGAAACCCGCGCCGCCTGCCAGCAGCGCGCCAACGAAGCTTACGACCAACGGAACCGGGGCGAGATCTACAGCCCGCCGGCCACCGTCAACACACCTTATTCGTCCAACTATCTACCAGGACAGTCCGAACGCGGCCTGTCGGACCTGTTCGCGCATGACCGCATGGTGTCCGACTGCGTTCGCAACACCGGCACCGGCACCGACCGCGCCCCGGCGTCGCAACCCCCCACACACTAGTCGGGCATGGCCGGGCTGTCTGCAATCGGCGGAGTCCTGGCGCAGCGCAACGCCCGCATCTTCTATTCCGGCAGTATCGTTTGCTGGACCGGATCGTGGATCCAGCGCATCGCCACCGACTGGCTGGCCTGGGAGCTGACACATTCGGCGCTGTGGGTCGCGGTTATCGCGTTCTGCAATCTCGCCCCGTCGGTCATCGTGTCGCCGATCGCCGGGTCGGTGGCCGACCGGATGGACCGGGTGCATCTGACCATGGCCAGCCAGTTCATCACCGTCGCGCAGGCGGTGATCCTGGTCACGCTGATCCTGACCGGGTTGATCCGGGTCGAGTACATGGCTGTCCTCACGCTATGCAACGGGGCCGCCGAAACCTTTGCCCAACCGGCGCGGCAATGCCTGATCCCCGGGCTGGTCCCCCGTTCGCATCTGGCGGGCGCGGTGGCGCTGAACTCCTTGACTTACAATGCGGCCCGTTTTGTGGGACCGGCGATCTCCGGGCCGATGATCGCGCTGTGGGGCGTGGTGCCGTCCATCTGCGTGAACGCCGTGGCGTTCCTGTATGCGAGCCTTTCGATGCACCTCCTGCGGCTCGACCCGGCTGTCCGGCGCGGCAAACCGTCCGGGTTCAGCGTCATGCACGATGCGCTGGACGGCATCCGTTACGTCGCGAAGCATCGGGGCATCGGCCCACTGATGCTGTTCGCCGCCGTTGTCGGCATGACGCTGCGGTCAATCCCCGAGATGCTGCCGCCCTACGTCGCGGATCAGTTCGGCCGGGGCGCCGAGGGTCTGGCGACACTGGCCAGCACGATGGGGTGCGCCGCACTGATCGGCGGCCTGTTCGTGGCGATGCGCGGGCGGATACAGGGGCTGTCCCGGATCGCCGTGGGCTGCGGACTGATCCTGGCGGTGGCTACGGCGGGCTTTGTCGCCACGCCTGTGTTCGCGGTTGGCGTGGTTTGTATGGGCGCCATGGGCGCCGCCACGACCATGCACGGGATTTCTTGTCAGACGCTGCTTCAGAACTCCACCGCCCCCGCGATGATCGGGCGGGTGCTCAGCACCTGGGGGATGATCACCCGAGCGGCGCCGGCGATGGGGGCGTTGACGTATGGCATTGCGTCGGAGTTTTTGGGCCTGCGGATTCCGGTCCTGATCGGCGTCGCGGTTTGCGTCCTGGTCTGGGTGCGGACCTGGAGACAACTGGCGCACATGACGCCTATCCTGGAAGGAGGCGGTTCCGGTCTCTGAGCCGCCATGCTTCACCGCATACGGCCCATCGCCGGATCAGACACTGACACGCATACAGTCGTCCTGAACGACGCTTTCCAGTAGACGCAGCACTTCCTGTCCCGCGGCCGTCAACGTCTCGATCCGGGTCGAACGGGGTACGATGCTATCTAATACCTCTGTGACCGCCTCGGTCGGTCCGCCCGCGAACGCCATCGACCAGTCCGGAAAACTACGCTGTTCGGCGGGAAGAAAACTGAGGATCGTCACGTCACCGTGCCGCGGGTCGGACTGTATCCGCTCGAAAATCATTTCGACGGCGTCTCGCGGTCCTTCCAACACCTGGGCGAACCAGAATCTGGTAAACAGCAACGCTCCGGTCACGCCTATTGCCTGGTTGTTGTGCCTGGCACGCGCCAGGATCGCAGTGACCTCGTCAGCAAAGGTGTCGTTGTCCTGAGTGATCCTATTGCGGCTGCAATAGATCAATTGATATGGTTTCTCCATGACACCGGAGCTTTTCCCGAAATTGCTCCCGGAGGTTGACGTCCTGAGCATTTCAAGGACCTGATCGCCCGAGATCGGCTTGCTGATAAGGTAGCCCTGCATGTCGGTGCAACCATTGGTTTGAACCATCGACGCCTGCTCGGCGGTCTCGACGCCTTCCGCGATCACCGACATGTCCAGACTTGCGCCCAGCGCGGCGATGGCTCGCACGACGGCGGTTCCCCTTGCTCCTGCGGCGGAACCGCGAACGAACGATTGATCGATTTTGATTTTGTCGAACGGAAACGCCATGAGTTGGCTGAGCGACGAATACCCGGTGCCGAAATCATCCATGGCTATCCGGATGCCCAGCGCACGCAGCCGATGCAGCGTTTCCAGAATACCGTGATCTTGCCGCAGCAGCGCGCTCTCGGTGATTTCGAGTTCCAGCCTGTCCGGCCCCAGTCCGGACGTGGATAACGCGCGTTGAACCGTCGCCAACAGGCGGTTCCGGTCCTCGAACTGCAGTGGCGAGACATTGACCGCGATGACCGGTTTACCGGGCCAGTTGACCGCCTCGGCGCAGGCGGTGCGCAACACCCATTCCCCGATGGCGACAATAGCACCGATCTCTTCCGCTACCGGGATGAAGGAGTTGGGAGGGACCACGCCACGGATCGGATGATGCCAGCGCAGCAAAGCCTCAAACCCCGTTACGGCCCGGCCCTGAATGTTCATCTGCGCCTGATAGACCAGCCTGAACTCGCCCATCTTCAGGGCTTTGCGCAGGTCCATCTCCAGGTCGTGGCGGGCGTCCGCACGCTGCGCCATCAGTGGCTCAAAAGCGTGCCAACGGCGCCGCCCCGCCGCTTTCGCGCTACGAAGCGCAAGGCTGGCGTGCCGCACCAGACTCGCTGCCGTTCCGTCGTTCAAATCTGTCGTTGCGACGCCTATACTGGCGCCGATATTGGCAACCTTGCCCTCGATCAGGTACGGACGCGCCAGAATATCCACAAGATGAGCGGCGAGGCCCTCAGCGCCCGCGCCGTTCCGCAAAAGCACCGCGAATTCGTCCCCACCGGGGCGGAAAATACGCTCGGTTCCGCTGATTGACTGCTGAAGCCGGCGGGCGACCAGGCGCAGCAACACGTCCCCCACCGGATGTCCGAGGGTCTCGTTGATGTTTTTGAAGCGATCCAGGTCGATCATTAACAGCGCATTCGCTTCAGAAGGCGCGCTCGCCTTCAGCGCGTAATCAATGGCCTGAATGAGGTGGTGACGATTGCCAAGTCCGGTCAATGGATCTCGGAGATCGGCTTCGGATGCTGAGTCCCCATTGGTTGAGTCCCCGTCGCTCTGGCTGTCATCCGGCCACGAAGGCGGTGCCGGATGGCTCAGATCGCACTCTGAGCCTGGCGCTGTTATGGCGCAGACCGGGTCACTGCCGTTCACTGGCAAAGAAAACGGCATCAAAATTACCCCGATATCAGACAGACAGCAGTCATCTTGGCGGTTTACAACATCCAATCAAGCCCCTTGAATCGCGTTTTTTCGGGATTATTTGCCAACGTCCAGGCCTCCTGCGATTGCGAGGCCTAGCGGGGCGATCGGACTAAATCCGCATTAAGCAGATGCGGCTTTCAGGACTGATCCCGTCGCTGGCCACGACGACCTTTGTCACCGTGTCAGTGTTGGCTGTCGGAGTGATCATCGGTGCGGGCGGCGGCTCTCGGCTCGCGCAGTCTGATTAACCGAGCGGCGTCAGCGTCGGGACCCCGGGCGTCCGGATGGGCGCCGGAGTGTTCGGGCTCGGGGTCAGGTCCGGATCAAACGCTGACGCGGGTGTTTTCGTCCTGAGTGATTCGTTCCAAAAGACGCAGCACCCCATGGCCCGCGGCCGTCAGCGTCTCAACCCCGGACGAACGGGGTACCAGAAGGTCCAGCGCATGCGTGGCGGACTCCGTCGGTTCACCCGCGAACGCCATCGACCAATCCGGAAAACTACGCTGTCCGGCGGGCAAAAAGCTGAGCACTGTCACGTCACCATGCCGCATGTCGGACTGTATTCGCTCGAAGGTCGCCTCGACGGCGTCTCGCGGTCCTTCCAGCACCTGTGCGAACCAGGATTGTGTAAACAACAACGCCCCGGTCACCCCCGCTTGCCGGTTATTGTGTCTGGCCGCGGCCAGAATGGCACTGACCGCCTCAGCGAGGTGGTCGCCTTGTTCACAGATGGTATTGCGGCTGCAATAGACCAACTGATACAGATCCATCATGATGCCAGTCCTTTTGCTGTAGCGGTTCCAAGGGACGACGACCTGAGCATTTCCAGGACCTGATCGCCTGGAATCGGCTTACTGATCAGGTAGCCTTGTATGTCCGTGCAGCCATTGGTTTGAACCATCAACGCCTGCTCGGCCGTTTCGACGCCTTCGGCGATAGCCGACATGCCCAGACTCGCGCCCAGCGCGGCGATGGCTCGCACGACGGCGGTTCCGCCCGGGCCGGCGGCAGGGCCACGAACGAACGATTGATCGATTTTGATCTTGTCGAACGGAAACGCCATCAGTTGGCTGAGCGACGAATACCCGGTGCCGAAATCATCCATGGCGATCCGGATGCCCAGCGCACGCAGCCGATGCAGCGTTTCCAGAATGCCACGATCTTGCCGTAGCAACGAGCTTTCGGTGATTTCGAGTTCCAGCCTGTCCGGCGCCAGTCCGGACGTGGACAATGCGCGTTGAACCGTCGCCAGCAGGCGGTCCCGGTCCTCGAACTGCAGTGGCGAAACGTTGACCGCGATTGTTGGGTTGCCAGGCCATTTGACCGCCTCGGCGCAAGCGGTGCGCAACACCCATTCCCCGATGGCGACGATCGCACCGATCTCTTCCGCGATCGGGATGAACGAATCGGGAGGGACCAGGCCGCGGATCGGATGATGCCAGCGCAGCAACGCCTCGAACCCCGTTACGGCTCGGCCCTGAATGTTCAACTGCGCCTGATAGACCAGCCTGAACTCGCCCATCCTCAAGGCTTTGCGGAGATCGATCTCCAGAACCCGGCGGGTGTCCGCACGCTGCGCCATCACCGGCTCGAACGCCTGCCAGCGTTGCCGGCCCGCCGCTTTTGCGCTGTGGAGCGCGAGGTTGGCGTGGCGCACCAGACCTGCCGCCGTCGCATCGTTCTCTGTCACCGCGGCGACGCCGATGCTGGCCCCGATATTGGCGACCTGGCCCTCGATCAGGTATGGCCGGCCCAGAACGTCCACCAGGCGATCGGCGAGAACCTCGGCGTCGACACCGTTCCGCAGAAGCACCGCAAATTCGTCACCGCCAAGCCGGAAGATCAACTCCGATCCGCGGGTTGACTGCTGAAGACGCCGGGTGACCAAACGCAACAGGGCGTCCCCAACGGGATGTCCGAGGGTGTCGTTGATGTTTTTGAAGCGATCGAGGTCGATCATCAGCAACGCGGTCCTGTCAGGAGGCGCGATCGACGCCAGCACCTGATCGATCGCCTGATTAAAATGGCGCCGGTTGCCCAGGCCCGTCAGTGGATCAACCAGGTCCACTTCAGATGGTGACGCTTCGTGACTCCGGCCGCTATCCGGCTGCACCGATGGTGCCGGATCGGCTGGAACACGGGCAACGACCGGTGCCGGTTTCGAGCGACCCGGTTCCACGACACCACTCATTGCTCCTCCCCCGATGCGAACCGGTATACCGGATCAAACGTCGTGAAGGATGGGCGCTGGCAGAACTGTGGCCCAACGAAATCGCCGGCGTTTCGCGACCGGGAGCACCGGCCCATCCGCCGTTCCAGAGTGGCAAATTCTCCAGGCGTCATAACTGTTCCAAAATCGGGGTGGTAATCGTCGATATAGTGGCTTTCGGCGTAACGCCCACACCGCCGGAGCGCTTGGCCATAAATCTTTCATAGCCATGGCCGCGTTCAGTGACAGACCGGCGCCGGTTACCGTATGGTGTTTGTTTATCGGAACCGGCTCGCGTGTCCGACCACACCGCCGCGATGACGTGGCGACTGTCAGGCTTCGCACCGTTTGACACGAAGGACCCCCGTCTTGCGCCAATTCGTGTTCGTGTCCGCATTGTCGGCGCTGATTGGCTCCGCCGTCCCGGCCCCCCCCGCCAGAGCAGCCGCTCCCGATGCGGCTACCGAACCCGCGGGTGCGGAAACGCCGGATCAGATGCTCATCGAAGCGCAGCGCCAATCAATCGGGGCGCCGGCGCGCGCGGACATCGGCGACGAGGCCGCCGTCCGGTTATCGGGCGCGCTTGTGATGGTGCCCCCCGAGTATGCCGCCAAACTGCTGACCGTCCTGAAACGCCCCGTCGCGGCCGAACTGCAGGGCCTGCTGCTGGGGGCCGCCGGCATGCAGGCCCCGGGGCTGATTCGTTTCATACCGGCGGGTTTCATCAATGCCAACGAAGCCCTCGCGTGGACCCCGGAGGACATCCTGTTCAGTCTGCGGGCGAGCGTCGAACACCGCAATGCCGAACGCGAAGCACAGAACCTACCATTGCTTGAGGTCCGTCGATGGGTGCAGGCGCCACGCTATGATCCCGAATCGCACCAACTCTCGTGGGCTGCGCTGATCCTGCCGAAAGACGCACCCCGCAGGTCGGGCGGCGACATTACCTGGCACGCGATCGGGTTCGGACGCGACGGCTATGTCCATCTGACAACCGTCGCCAGCCTGGAAAAAGCCGAAACCGTCCGTCGCGACACCGAGGCCTTTCTGATCGGCCTGTCTTTCCGGCCTGGCAAGACGTACGGTGACGTGGTCCCGGCCGATCCGCGCGCCCCCGGGGGACTGGCCGCGGCCATGGAGATCGATTCGCTCAGCAAAGACCGGAGCGAAGGCATCGACCTGGACATCGATACCGTGTTGCCTATCGTCGGCGGCATCGTCGGCCTTATCGGTGCGGCGGGGTTGCTGATCTACCGGCGCCAACAACAGCGCAAGCGCCGCCGGGTTCGTCCGCGTTAACCACCGCGTCTCGGGTCCAATGTACACACACTCCGCACCGGTCCGGCATTCCGTGCAAATCCGGGTCGAACCACCTATATTATCATTTATGGACCTGACCGTAATCCCCGGCTCCCGCATCGTCGAGGTTGCCCGCCTCGCTTTCACCACCCCGGACGTCGATTTTCTATGTTTCGGCGAATCCGACCAACCCAGCCCGGCATCGGCTCGCCAGGCCGCCGTTCGGGCGCTGGAGGACGGTGAGACCCGCTATCCGGACGTGCGTGGTCTGCCGGTGCTGCGGCAGGCTTTGTCCGGCTACCTGACTGGACTGCACGCCAAACCGGTGGCGGAAAGCCGCATTCAGGTGACCGCGTCGGGCATGGCGGCGATCACCGTGGCGATGGCTTCGGTGGTACGCGCCGGCCACCGCGTCGTCATCCCCGGCCCGCTCTGGCCCAACATTGCCAATGCGGTCCGCTTACGCGGCGCGGTGGCGGAGATGCTGGATCTTGACCCGCTGCCCGATGGCGGCTTCCACCTGGATCTGGACCGGTTGGACACGATGATGGAGGGCGCGCGGGCCGTGGTCCTGAACTCGCCCGGCAATCCGACCGGCTGGACCGCCACCGAAGCCGAACTGCGTGCGGTCCTGGACATCGCCCGGCGTCACGGAGCGTGGGTGATCTCGGACGAGGTTTATTCCCGGCTGGTGTACGACGGACTCGCCGCCGCGCCATCGATGCTCGATATCGCCGAACCGGATGACCGGGTCATTGTCTGCAACAGTTTTTCCAAGACCTGGGTGATGACCGGCTGGCGCCTGGGTTGGCTGGTGGTGCCGGAAGGCACGCAGGAGCAGGTCGTCGATATTGTCGAGGCCATCCACTCCGGCGTCGCCCCGTTCATCCAGCATGCCGGCGTCGCCGCGGTGGGCGATACCGAGACGATGGAGCGATTCCGGACACATTGCGCGACGGGGCGCGATCTGGCCACGCAGGCGCTGACGGGACTGAACGGCGTGCGCTACCGGCCCCCTGTCGGGGCGTTTTACGCGTTCCTGGCGATCGACGGCCTGACCGACAGTCTGGATCTGGCGAAGAAACTTGTGACCCGGCACGGCGTTGCGGTCGCACCGGGCGTGGCGTTCGGATCGGCCGGGGAAGGATGGCTGCGGGTATGTTTCGCCCAGTCAGCCCCCTTGATGGAGCGGGCAATGCAGCGATTGCGCGACGGCATCAGAGCGGAGATGGGATCATGACGGAACGCGTTTGCGGAGCCTGCGGCGCAGAGGCCAGGAACCCGTTTCGGGCGCCTCAGCCGGAGATCGCGCCCGACATGGATATGCGGCCGGGCGAGCCGGCACGCTCGACCTTGCGGGATTGGGTGCAGGTTTGTCCGAATTGCGGCGCGGCGGCGCCCGACCTAAGCGCCCTGCCCGCCGCGGCCCGCGCGGTGGCGGAGTCTGACGAGTATCGCCTGCTAAGCACTTCGGCATTGGAGGAAACACTGGGCTTCCGGCGCTGGGCGTTGATCTGTGAGCGAACCAACGACCGGTTGCAGCAGGCCGAGGCGTTGCTCCAGGCCGCCTGGGCCGCCGAGGACGCCGCCGCGATGACCGAATCCTCCAGGCTGCGGGTTGAGGTGGCGGGACTGTGGGATGGCACGACGGACGTCGAGCTGGGCTTGCGCAGGCTGGATGTGCTGCGCCGAGCCGGTCTGTTCGACGAGGCCGAGACATGGGCGATGGCGATGAACGAACGCGGGCAGGATGAACTGGCCCGCGCGATCATCGCGTTTCAACGCAAAAAGATCGCCGCCCGCGACATCGGCCGGCATCTGATCAGCAGCGCTTTACCGCCGCCCTCGCACTCCCCGCACGTATCGCACGGTCAGCGCGCCACGACGGGGTTCTGGTCGCGGCTGTTCCGCAAGTAGGCGTTCCCGGGTGCCGCGTGCCGGGCTGACATGGTTTCCGGCGCCGCCGATTCAGATCATGAACAGCCGCAACACAGCGATTCCAAACAGCATCAGGCCGAGACAGGCGAAGCCGATCGTACTGTAGGCGGGCAATAGCCCGGCAATCCCCAGGACAAGCCAGGCTCCCGCCATCAACATCGTGAAGATCGCCATCAGGAAACTGAAATTGGCGATCGAAGCGGCGCCCTCGCGGTTGTAGAACCGGAAGATGAATACCAGAAAAGCCAGGATAAACGGAATCAAAAGCACGGACGTGGCACTGGTCATCGGAGATGAAACTCGCTCTTGATTGGTTCGTCCGCGTGGTAACGGACTTTACCGCGAAATAGAAGATTACAGCGGAGGCTGAGGTCCGTGAACGGACCATAGCCCCGGATCGCAGCCCGCACGACTCATCAACGGTTCTCTTCAGTATCCCCTGTGCATGTCGGCGTTCAATCGGCAACTTATGCCGTCACAAATTGCCGACCGGCAATTTTTGCCGCTCGGTCTAAGCGGTTTTTCACCCGAAATGCGTTATAAGTCCGTGGCATGCTAGTTGCGTCGGGCATTATGACCTGTTTCATGGTCTGGCCAGTATACCGGGTACGAACCGTTGCGAGCACTGCATCTAATAACAACCCGCTTTGAGACCGATTCTTGCGTGCCACCGTCATGGCCCTCACCCGACCTGGCCGGGGAACTAGAGGAGTCTCACATCTTTCTTCCGCGTCGATCCGAGCAACCTGCCGCGATGGATAGCATAGAACTGTTCCCGCCCCCGCCTCATGGTGATGGGT
>Ga0316222_1000393_pt1 | contig 68679 bp, 58 predicted proteins | sample TBH18011metaG_FD_206008 | JGI IMG/M metagenome (GOLD analysis project Ga0316222, IMG submission 206008) | Freshwater microbial communities from Trout Bog Lake, Wisconsin, USA - TBH18011 | ecosystem: Environmental > Aquatic > Freshwater > Lake > Hypolimnion/Profundal zone | place: USA: Wisconsin... | reverse complement strand
GCCACCCCGCCTCGCCCACCAGCGCCCACCCCGCAAACACCATACCGCCGATCAGCCCCGACCATGTTTTGGAAGGGCTGATGCTGGGCGCGATCTTCGGCCCGCCAAAACGGCGCCCGGCGAAATAGGCGCCGACATCGGTCGCCACCACCACCACCACCGGCATCAACGGCCCCCACCGGCCATAGAGTATCGGCAGCGCGGTCAAAGTCGTGCCGGCGACGCCGATATAGACCACGCCCGCCACAAACCACAAAACCCGCCCGAAAAAGCCCCGCGCGATGCCAAAGGACAGCTTCACCCATTCCCACAGCACCCCGGCACAGATCAGCAGCACAAAGCCCGTCCACACCATGCCGCCCGCCCACAAGGCCGCCCCCGCCACCGCCACCATGACAATGGCCGATGCCGCCCGCACGCCCAGATCGGATTTTTTCGGGGCTGCCCCCAGCAATGCATCACCCTGCGTATTACCGTCCACCAAAGCGTCGCTCCCTTTGGGCAAAGCTGTCCATCGCTGCCTGCAAATGGGTCAGTTTGAAATCGGGCCACAGCACCGGGGTAAACCACATCTCGGCATAGGCCGCCTGCCACAGCAGAAAATTCGACAGCCGCACCTCGCCGCTGGTGCGGATCAGCAGATCGAGCGGCGGCAGGCCAGCGGTATCCAGCTCCGCCTCGATGGTTTCGGGGGTGATCGGTCCTTTGGCGGCAGCGGCGGCGGCGGCGCGGGCGATCTCTGCCTGCGCGCCGTAATTCAGCGCGATGGCCAGGATCATGCCGCTGTTGCCGGCGGTGCGCGCCAAGGCGCCCTCCAGCAGTTCAACAACATCATCGGATAACGCCTTGTAATCGCCGATAATCTTCAACCGCACATTGTTGCGGGCGATCTCGTCCAAATCGGCCAGCAGAAAGCGCTTCAGCAGCCCCATCAGGTCGCTGACTTCCTCCGCCGGGCGCCGCCAGTTCTCGCTGGAAAAGGCATAGAGCGTCAGCGCCTCCAGCCCCAGCGCCGGGCAGCCGCGCACCAATTCGCGCACCGCCTCCACCCCGCGCTGGTGGCCGATGACGCGCGGCAAAAACCGCGCCTTGGCCCAGCGCCCGTTGCCATCCATGATGATCGCAACATGGCGCGGCGCATCCGCACCCGCACCGTGGGGAGCAGCAGTAGGGGCGATAATGGGGCTCACTTGCCCATGATTTCCTTTTCCTTGGCGGTGGCGGCTTCGTCGGCCGATTTGATCGCCTCGTCGGTGATCTTTTGCACCTCGGTTTCGGCGCGCTTGCGCTCGTCTTCGGCGATCAGCTTTTTGTTTTCATCGGCCTTCAGCATTTCCATGCCGTCGCGGCGCACATTGCGGATGGCGATGCGGGCGTTTTCGGCATATTTGCTGGCCAGCTTCGCCAGTTCCTTGCGGCGTTCCTCGGTCAGGTCGGGGATCGGCAGACGCAGCGTGTTGCCGTCGTTGATCGGGTTCAGCCCCAGCCCCGCGCTGCGGATCGCCTTTTCCACCGGGCCAATCGCCGATTTATCCCACACCTGCACGGTCAACATGCGCGGTTCCGGCGCGGAGATCGTCGCCACCTGATTGAGCGGCGTGTGATTGCCATAAACCTCAACCATCACCGGGTCGAGCAGCGCAGTATTGGCGCGGCCCGTGCGCAGCCCCGAAAGGTCGCCCTTCAGCGCCTCGACGGCACCCTTCATCCGGCGTTCCAGATCGACTTTATCGTATTTGGCGGCCATGTTCGGCTCCTTTACTTCACGATGGTTTGCGTGCCCGATCCCGCGAGTACAAGGGCAAGGTTGCCCTTCTCGCGGATCGAGAACACGACGATGGGAATGCGGTTGTCGCGGCACAGCGCCACGGCGCTGGCGTCCATAACCTTCAGGTTTTCTGCCAAAACAACGTCGTAACTGACGGTTTCATAACGCTTTGCCGATGGCGATGTCTTGGGGTCGGCATCATAGACGCCGTCGACGCTGGTGCCCTTCAGCAGCGCGTCGCACTTCATTTCCGCCGCACGCAGCGCCGCGCCCGAATCGGTGGTGAAATAGGGGCTGCCAACGCCCGCCGCAAAGATCACAACGCGGCCCTTGGCCAGATGCCGTTCGGCGCGGCGGCGGATGACCGGCTCGCAGACCTCGTCCATCTGGATGGCGGATTGCACGCGGGTTTCGACGCCGATCTGCTCCAGCGCGTTCTGCATCGCCAGAGCGTTCATCACCGTCGCCAGCATGCCCATATAATCGGCCTGTGCGCGGTCCATCCCCTTGGCCGCGCCCGCCACGCCGCGGAATATATTGCCGCCGCCGATCACCAGACACACCTCAAGGCCCGTATCGCGCGCCGCCTTCACCTCCTTGGCCAGTTCCGCCACAAAGCTGGAGTCAATGCCATACTGCTGATCGCCCATCAGCACCTCGCCCGAGAGCTTGAGCAGGATGCGTTTGAACGGAGGGAGGTTCATAGGGTGGGTCACTCGCTGAATGGGGGCGCTGATGGGGGCGTTGTCGGCCCTTATACCGCGCGCGCCTTCATGCCAAGCCGGGGGTGAGGGATTAAGGGGAAAGAGGAAGGTTCTTGGGGGTGTTACACCCCCAAACCCCCAAACTTTTAAGAGGGTCGCTGCCATCTCGGCTTCAAACCTTCGCCGCGAAGCGGCTATAAAGCCTGCGGCGCTGCAAGGTTGCGCTGCCGGCGAGCGGCACGCCCCACCGACAAGTCTGGGGAGCGCGAGGGGGTAACCCCCTCGCATCTTCACCTTAAAACCAAAAAGGGCCCGCCGTTCCCAGCGAGCCCCTTTCATATCGCTAAACCAAAAGCTTAGTTCAACCCGGCAGCCGCAGCCACTTCCGCGGCGAAGTCGGTTTCGACCTTTTCGATGCCCTCGCCCAGCTGGAAACGGACATAGTCCACCAGCTTGATCGGCTTGCCGGCGGCCTTGCCAGCGGCCTCGACGACCTGTGCGACGGGGGTCTTGTTGTCCATGACGAACAGCTGGCTGAGCAGCGCGTTTTCCTTGGCGAACTTGGCCACGGCGCCATCGACCATCTTGGCCTGCACGTCGGCGGGCTTGCCCGATTCAGCGGCCTTTTCGGCGGCAATCTTGCGTTCACGCGCAATCATGTCCTGATCCAGACCCTCTGCCGACAGCGCCAGCGGGAAGGCCGCCGCGATGTGCATGGCAATCTGCTTGGCCAAAGGCTCCAGCACGTCGGCGCCGGCTTCCGATTCCAGCGCCACCAACACGCCGATCTTGCCGAGGTTCGGCGCGGCGGCATTGTGCATATAGGGCACGACGAGGCCCTGCGTCACCGACACATGCTTGATGCGGCGCAGCTGCTGGTTCTCACCGATGGTGGCGACGTTGTTGGTCAACGCGTCGGCGATGGTGCCGCCGGCGGGGTGCGCGGCGCCCTTCAGGGCCTCGACATCGGCATGGCCGCCGTCCAGCGCAACCTGCGTGGCGTGACGGACGAAATCCTGGAACTGGTCGTTCTTGGCGACGAAATCGGTTTCCGAGTTCACCTCGACAGCAACGCCCTTGGTGCCCGAAACGGCGACGCCAACCAGGCCCTCAGCGGCGGTGCGGCTGCTCTTCTTGGCGGCGGCGGCCAGACCCTTGGAGCGCAACGAGTCCACAGCGGCTTCCATGTCGCCATTGGCTTCATCCAGAGCCTTCTTGCAATCCATCATGCCGGCGCCAGTGCGCTCGCGCAGGTTCTTTACGTCGGCGGCGGTATAGGCCATGTCCGTATCCTTTTGAATTATGGCATTACGCCGGAGCATTGGCCCCGGCGCTTTGCAGATTTATGACTTCAGGCGCGGCGCGGAATGCCCCGCGCCGCCGATCCCAAATCAGGCTTGCTCGGCAGGCACATCGCCCGGCTGAGCGGCAGGTGTCTCAACGACAACAGCCACTTCGGCCTCAGGCTCGTCCAGCGCGCCGATATCGACGCCCGAATCAACCACACCCTCGCGGCGGCCCTTGGTGGCGGCCTGCGCCAATGCTTCGCAATAGAAACGCAGCGCGCGGCTGGCGTCGTCGTTGGCGGGCACGGGGAAGGCGATGCCATCGGGCGAAACGTTCGAATCGAGGATCGCCACAACCGGGATACCCAGAACATTGGCTTCCTTGATCGCCAGCTCTTCCTTGTTGGCGTCGATGACGAACATCACGTCGGGAATGCCGCCCATGTCGCGGATGCCGCCCAGGCTGTTTTCCAGCTTGGCATGCTCGCGGGTCAGCTGAAGGATTTCCTTCTTGGTGAGGCCGGCAGTGTTACCAGCCAGCTGCTCTTCCAGCGTTTTCAGGCGCTTGATCGACAGGCTGATCGTCTTCCAGTTGGTGAGCATGCCGCCCAACCAGCGGTGGTTGACGAAATGCTGACCGCAGGCGCGTGCCGCCTGAGCGATCGGCTCTTGGGCCTGACGCTTGGTGCCAACGAACAGAACCTTGCCGCCGGCCTGAACGGTCGCGGCCACGAAATCGAGCGCGCGGGCGAACAGCGGAACCGTCTGCGACAGGTCGAGGATGTGAACGCCGTTGCGGGCCCCAAAGATATAGGGCTTCATCCGCGGGTTCCAGCGGTGGGTCTGGTGGCCGAAATGGGCCCCAACTTCGATCAATTGCTGCATGGAGACGACAGGAGCCGCCATAGATATTTCCTTCCGGTTAGACCTCTGGAAAGCTGGAAGCCGTGCGGGTTCCCGCTGCGGCACCGGTTTGTGTGCTTTCCATGTGGATTTGCCGGGCCTATTCACGCCCCCGGAATAGGAACGCAAAAGCCAGACGAGGCGGCCCTTAGCGAGGGACAGCGGAAAAATCCAGCATCAAATTCGAAGGGTTTTTGGGCGCCGATGCATTTTTCGCTTGACGGCATGGAACAAATAGTGAACAAACCCCTCATTCAGCCCATAAATCGGCCGAACCCGCCGCCTCGGTACGTTGCAATGTTCTTGCATAGTTCCATGCGGCAAGCAAGATAGGATCAAGCTGATGGTTGCTCTATTGCTCGATGCGTTATTCACCGCCGCCGCCCTCGGCGCCATCGCCGCGTTGGTGCAGGCCTCACGCGAAGCCTCGCAGCAAATGCGCTCGCTTTATGCGGAATTATCAGGCGGCATTGATCCGGTGGTGGTGTCGGTCACGATCCGCAGCACATCGGCGCAGATGGACAATCGCCCCAGCCTTGTGGCGGCCCAACCGCAGGCAGCAACCCGCTCCGTTAAGGCAGCACGCCCTCGGCGCTATCGCTCAGTGCAGCCAGCCGCGCGCGCCGCTTGACCCGCGCATAGGAAATCGCCCCCACCGGGATCAGCAAAACATAGATCACGCAAATCCCTGCCAAGGTCAGCCAGGGCTCGCTCAGCAAGGCCGCGAAAACTAGGGCGAACAAGGCAATCAGTTCCAGTCTGACCGAACGCCTCGGGCGCATGGCCTGCCAGCTAAACGTCGCGACGCTGGAAATCAGCAGAAAGGCAACCACCACCAGCCAACCGCCCACAACCTCGGGCCTGCGGACAATTTCATTACCGCTGACGATCCACAGATACATCGGCATAAACGCCAGCCCCGCCCCGACGGGCGCCGGAACGCCGGTCAGAAATCCGGCGGATTTATGCGGTTGATCGGGCATGTCGATCCGCGCATTAAACCGCGCCAGCCGCAGCGCCATGCACACCGCAAAGGCCAGCGCCGCAAACCAACCAAGACGCGGTGCCTGCTGCAAAGACCACAAAAACAGGATCAACGCCGGCGCCACCCCAAAGGATATCGCGTCGGACAGGCTATCCAGCTCGGCCCCAAAACGCGACTGCGCCTTCAGCATCCGCGCCACGCGCCCATCCAGCCCGTCGAGGATGCCCGCCAGAATCACCGCCCAGATCGCCTTTTGCCAATCATCGAGCGGCAAAGCATTGGACAGCGCGACCGGATGCGCCGCAATCGTCCCGCCAGAGGCCGCCGTAATCGCAAAACGGATGCCCGTCAGCCCCGATGCCAGCGCCGCAGCGGTAATCGCATTGGGCACCAGCGCGCGCAAAGTCAGCCCCCCCGGCAGGCGGCGCAGCCGGCGCACATCATCATCGGCGCCGCCCCGTTTGCTCACTGGCAGATGCCCTCGATCAGTTGGCCATTGCCAACTTCGCCCAGCACGGTTTCACCCGCAATCACCTTTTGGCCCAGCAGCACCAAAGGCTCTGTGCCCGCCGGCAGATAAACATCGACCCGGCTGCCAAAGCGAATAAGGCCAATCCGCTGCCCCGCCGCGATAATATCGCCCGGCTTGACAAAGGGCACGATCCGCCGCGCCACCAATCCGGCGATCTGGGTAAAGCCGATCACCAGCCCACCCGGCTCGCCATTGCCGCGATCGATCAGGATATGCTGGCGCTCGTTCTCCTCGCTGGCCTTGTCCAGGTCGGCGTTGAGGAACTTACCCGGAATATAGACCACCCGCCGCACCGTGCCGCCAATCGGCGCACGGTTGATGTGAACATCAAACACGCTCATGAAAATCGAAACCCGCGTCACCAAACCCGGCGGCAGGCAGGGCGCGCCCGTGCCATCGTCCATCACCAGTTCGGCGGGCGGCTCGACCTTGCCGATCAGCGTGATCAGCCCGTCGGCGGGCGAGATAATCAGCCCATCGCCCTGCGGCGTCACCCGCTTGGGGTTGCGGAAAAACGACAGGATGAAGATCGACAGCGCCGCCAAGGGCACCGCCAGCACATGCCAGCCGACCACCTCCGCCGCGACCATGGCCGCGCCGCTGATGGCGGCAAATTTGCGGCCTTCGGGATGGATGGAGGGCCAGTGCCAGCTTGCGCTGCCACGCCCCTGATTGTCTAGGATTTCACCGGGCATGGCGCCTCCCTAGGCGCAGACGCGCCGCGCGGCAAGGGCTAGGCTGCCAACTACCCCCCGCGCGAGGGGTGCAGCAAAGCCATTTGCACGACATCCACCCAGCAGCCGTCGATGAAAACGGCAGAGCGTGCACAGCCTTCCTCGGCAAAACCCAGCCGCCGGTACAGCGCCCGCGCCGGCGCATTCCCCGCAAAAACCGTTAGCCACAGCCGCGACAAATTCAAATGCCGCCAGCAATAATCGACCGTCATCGCCATAGCCTCGGCCCCCAGCCCCTGCCCGCGATCAGCCGCCTCGCCGATCAGCACGCCCAGCGCGGCGCTGCGGTGGATGGGGTGGATCGCGGTGATCTGCACCACCCCGGCGATGTCCACAGAGCCGCGCTTGCGGATGGCGAAAAACACGCGCGAGGGATCAAGCGCGGCATTGGTCCAAAACCGTTCCTGATCACCCCAATCCTTGGGCAAATAGGGCTCGTTGAGCCGGGCCGTCGCCGGATCATCATACCATTTGAAGATCAGCGGCATGTCGCAAGCCAATATCGGGCTGAGTGCGATTTTCTGTCCTAGGATCATCGAAGCGCCCCTGTCATGCCTCTATTCCCGCCGGGATAGGCCGGTATGGTTAGCACCGCCCAACCGCCCACCCCGGCAAAACACGTAAACACTGCGGAGGAACCGCCAAGGAAACCGGCTGGTAACCACAGATGGTTTACGGGGGCGCGGCAAGGTGCGATATTCGCGCCCAATTTCAGCTTGGCGCGGCACGAAGGAACTTCGATGACACCCCGGAACGGACGATTGGCGATGATAGCGGCCGCTGTGGTGGCGGTGGGCGGCGCGGGCGCGGGGATGGTGATGCTCGATTCGCATTCGGGGGGGGCGCATCTTCCTCCGCCCACCAATGTGGACCTGACAGCCCCCGCACCTATATCCCCGCCTATATCCGCCCCCACCCCCAGCCCCGTACACACCGCAACACCAGCGCCCGGCACACCGAAACCCGTCGCCAGCGCCTCGCCTGCGCCCGCCGCCCCTGTCGCGCCAGCCGCCAAACCGGCTCCCCCCGCAGACGCCGCGCTGGTGATCAAGCGCATCTTGCCGATCAAGGGCGCCATCAAATATGGCAAATGGTATTGGGACGAGGCGGGCGCCCCCCCCGGCCAGATCCTCATCACCGTCGATTTGCAGGCCCGCGTGCTGTCGGCGTGGCGCGGCGGGTATGAGATCGGCACGGCGGCGGTGCTGGTCGGCGCGCCCGAAAAGCCCACGCCCACCGGCATTTTCCCGATCACCCAGAAACAGGTGAAGCATTTCTCGAACCTCTATGGCGAGGCGCCGATGCCCTATATGGAACGCCTGACGAGCGACGGCGTCACCCTGCACGCCAGCGAGGTGCTGAACGGATACGCCAGCCACGGCTGCGTCGGGATGCCGCTGGCCTTCGCCAAAAAGCTCTACGGCGTCACCCATCTGGGCGACAAGGTGATCATCACCGACGGCAAACAGGCCAGCATGGGCGACAAGCTGAACTAAATCGCCCCCCTAGATCGCCACCGTCCGCCCGATCTGCACGGTCTGGTCGGGCGGCAGGCGGAAATAATCGCTCATCTGCGCGGCGTTGCGGGCCATAAAGGCGAAGGCCGCGCGCTGCCATGCGGGCAAACCGCGTCCATCCTCGCGGGGCACCAAAGCCTCGTGCCCGACATAATAGGTGACATCCGCCAGATCGATCGTGCTGGAACAGGCCCCGATCACCTCCGGCAAATCAGGCCGTTCCATAAAGCCAAACCGCGCCGTGGCCCGCGTGATGCCGGGGGCCAGAACCGCGCTGGTCACGCGGGTATCCTCGGCCACCCACGGGACCTGCGTAACCACCACTTGCACAATCACCACATTCTGCCGCAGCACCCGGTTCTGCCGCACATGCCACAGCAAAATCCCCGGAATGCCCCGGTCAGTGCGGGTCAGGAACACGGCGGTCCCAGCCGTGCGCGGCACCGCCAGCCGCTTCAATTCCGCCTGCAACTCGTCCTCGGACACGGCCATATCATCCAGCGCCGCCCCCATCGCCTGCGCCCCCCGGTGCCACAACCACATCACCAAATAGACGCCAGCCGCCAGCATCAACGGCACATAACCGCCCTGAAACAGCTTTGCCGAGTTCGCGGCAAAGAACGCGGCATCCACCACCATCAGCGCCCCCGCGACGGCGGCGGCCTTCCACAGCTTCCAGCCCCAAATCTCGCGCATGGCCATGAACAGCAGCATTGATGTCATCAGCATCGTCATCGACACCGCGATGCCATAGGCGGCGGCCAGATTGTCCGATTTGCGAAACCCCAGCGTCAGCGCGATGGTCACCGCCATCAGCAGCCAATTGACGATGCCGACATAAATCTGCCCATAGCCCTCCGCCGATGTCTGCTTGATCGCCAGACGCGGCAGCCAGCCCAGTTGGATCGCCTGGCGCGTCATCGAAAAGGCGCCGGTAATGATCGACTGGCTGGCAATAATCGTCGCCACCGTCGCCAGAATAATCAGCGGCAACAGCAGCGGCGCCGGGCACAGCGCAAAGAAAATATTATCGCCCCCAGCCTGCCCGCCCACCAGCAAGGCCGCCTGCCCCGCATAGTTCAGCACCAGCGCGGGGAAAATAATCCAGCTCCACGCGATGCGGATCGGCCGCGCGCCAAAATGCCCCATATCGGCGTACAAAGCCTCCGCCCCGGTCACGCAGAGGAACACGCCGCCCAGCAGCAGAAACCCCGTCGGCCCGTGCTCGGCCAGATAATGCAGGCCGACCAGAGGGTTCAGCGCCCACAGCACCCCCGGATGCCGCACCACCGACGCCGCGCCCAGCAAGGCGATCACCGCAAACCACACCAGCATCACCGGCCCAAACGCCCGGCCAATCTTCGCGGTGCCCAGCGGCTGCACCAGAAACAGCGCGACCAAAATCCCGGTCGCCAGCGGCAGCACCCAATGCGCCAACCCCGGCAAAGGCCCCTTCAACCCCTCCAGCGCCGACAGCACCGAGATCGCCGGGGTAATCGCCCCGTCGCCATAGATCAGCGCCGCGCCAAACAGCCCCAGCGCGACGATGGCGGGGCGTTTATGCGCCTTCATCCCCAGCAGGGCCATCAGCGCCAGAATGCCGCCCTCGCCGTCATTGTCGATGCGCATGGCGATGTTCACATATTTCACCGTGGTCACAATGAACAAGGTCCACAGCAACAGCGACAGCACCCCCATCGCCGACGCCCCATCAACCTGCCCACCGCCCAGCTGCAACACCGTCTTCATGGTGTACAAAGGGCTGGTGCCGATATCGCCAAACACAATCCCCGCCGCGCCGGCAACCAGCGGCGCCAGGCTGCGCTTTTTCCCCGCCTCAGCCATTGGTGCCAAACCCCGGATACAGCGTCATCCCGCCATCGACGAACAGCGTGGTGCCGACGATGTAATCCGAATGGTCCGACGCCAGCCAGACGGCGGCCTGCGCAATATCCTCGCCCTCGCCAATCCGGCCATAGGGCACCAGTTCCATCAACTTGTCATAGGCCTCCGGGGTCTGCCAGGCCGCCGTGTTGATCGGCGTGCGGATGGCCCCCGGCGCGATGGCGTTGACGCGGATGCGGCTGGGCGCCAGCTCCTGCGCCATGCTCTCCATCATCAGCTTGATCCCCCCTTTCGACGCCGCATAGTTCACATGCCCGCCCCACGGGATCACCTGATGGACGCTGCTCATGCAGATGATCTTGCCCATCGCGCGGCTGATCTCGGGGCGAATGCCTTGGCGTTCAAAGATCTTCACCGCCTCGCGCGCGCAGAGGAACTGCCCGGTCAGGTTGATATTCAGCACCGTGTTCCACTGCGCCAGCGACATCTGGGTGAAGGCAGCATCGCGCTGCAACCCCGCATTGGCGACCAGAATATCCAGCGCCCCGAAATCGGCAACGACGGAGGCAAACATCGCCTGCACCGCGCCCTCGTCCGAAACGTCCGCCTTGTAGGCCCGCGCCTTGCCGCCCGCCGCCGTAATCTGGTCCACGATGGCCTCAGCCGCCTCGTCCCCCACGACATAGTTCACCGCGACATCGGCCCCCGCCTGCCCCAGCGCCAAGGCCACCGCCGCGCCGATCCCCGAATTGGCGCCGGTCACCAGCGCGGTCTGCCCGGTCAGCATCTTGGGCAAGGCGGGCAAGGGTTGTGGCTGCGTATAGGTCATGCTTTGTCCTTTGATTGCGCGATGAGCAGGGCCACCAGCCCCGTCCACCCGGTTTGATGAGAGGCGCCAAGCCCTCGGCCCGTTTCCCCGTGGAAATATTCGTGAAATTGCACCAGGCCGGCGAAATGCGGGTCCCCGGCCAGCGGATCATCCCCCTGAAACGCCCGCGCGCCGGCCTCGTCCGCCAGAAACAGCCCCGTCAGCCGCCGCGCCAATTCATCCGCGATCTGGCCCAGGTTCATCATGGTGCCGCCCCCGGTCGGCACCGCCATCGTAAACGCCTCGCCATAGAAATGGTGCAGCCGGCGCAAAGCCTCGACCAGCAGATAGTTCACCGGCATCCACACCGGCCCGCGCCAGTTCGAATTGCCGCCATAAATCCGCGTCCGCCCCTCGCCCGGCTCGTAAGCCAGCGTGACCGACACCCCGCCGCGCTGGAACACATAGGGCGCGGCCTCGTGAACCTTCGACACCGACCGAATCCCGTGCGGCGACAGAAACTCCGTCTCGTCCAGCATCCGGGTCAACACCGCATTCAGCCTATGTTTGCGCAGCAGGGACAGCAGGCGGGACCCTTGCGGCCCCGGCGTCTGCCAATCGGACACCAGCGCGGCATATTCGGGCCGATGCTGGACAAACCACGCCATCCGCGCGGCAAAGCCCGGCAGTTCGCGGTCAAAATCCTGATGCAGCACCTCGGCCGCCAAAATCGGCAACAACCCCACCAAGGACCGCGCGCGCAGCACCTCTGGCGCCTCGCCGGGAACCTTCAGGACGTCGTAATAGAACTGGTCGCCCTCATCCCAAAGGCCATCCTGCCCCGCCCCGCGATCCCCATGCATCGCGGCGGCAATATAGACAAAATGCTCGAAAAACTTCGACGCCAGATCCTCATAGCCCGCATCCACCGCGGTCAATTCAATCGCGATACGCATCAGGTTCAGCGCATACATCGCCGCCCAGCCGGTGCCGTCAGACTGCTCCAGCCGCCCGCCGCCGGGCAGAGGCTGCCGCGTGTCGAACACCGCGATATTATCCAGCCCCAGAAAGCCGCCCTCAAAGATATTGTTCCCCTCGGCGTCAACGCGGTTCACCCACCAGGTGAAGTTCAGCAGCAACTTGTGAAATATCCGCCGCAGGAAGGCGTAATCGGGGATGCCCGTCTCGGCGCGGTCCGCCTCAAACACCCGCAGCGCCGCCCAGGCATGAACCGGCGGGTTCACATCGCTGAAATTCCACTCATAGGCCGCCATCTGGCCATTGGGGTGCAAAGTGCGCCCCTCGGTCAGCAAGACCAGCTGCGCCTTGGCGAAATCCGCGTCGATCATCGCCAAAGTCACCGCATGAAACGCCAGATCCCAAGCGGCAAACCACGGATATTCCCAGCAATCGGGCATGGCGAGAATATCGCCGCCCGTTTGCGGGTCCACCGCCCCCATCGCCAGATGCGTCCAAGCGCCGTTGCGCACCCCCGCGCGCCCCGCCGGCGGCGGAGGCCCGGCGGCATCCCCCTGCAACCAGCGCCAGACGTCATAGGCATAGAATTGCTTGCTCCACAGCATCCCCGCCAAGGCCTGCCGCTGCACAAGGCGCGCGTCGGCATCCTTAATACCATGCTGCACCTCGGCGTAGAACGCATCCGCCTCTGCCCCGCGCGCCGCGAACACCGCATCGAAATCGCCAAACGGCTGGGCCAACCGCTGCGCCGACAAGCGCACCCGCACCACACGCGCCTCGCCGGGCGCCAGGGTCAGCGTCACATGCGCCGCCGCCTTGGTGCCGCGCTGCTCCGGGTTCACCGAGGCCGCGCCATGCACCACCGCGTCGTTGATGCCATCCTTGGGAAAATCCGCCCCGGCCTGACCAAACAGCCGCGCGCCATTCGTCTCGTTCTCGCAGAACAACAGAGGCACATCAGCATCGCAGGCCCAATGCCATTCCCCCGCCACAGGGTGCGACAGAGCAATCCGCCCCGCCCCATCCGCCGTCATCTCAGGCCGCGCGGCATCCTGATCCCAAGACCAAATATTGCGAAACCACACATGCGGCAGAATATGCAGCGACGCGGCATCGGGCCCACGGTTTGTGGCGGTAATCCGCATACACAGATCATCTGCCCCCGCCTTGGCGTAATCGATGGCGATGTCGAAATAGCGCCCCTCGTCAAACGCCCCGGTGTCGGCCAGTTCAAATTCGCGTTGGTCCAGCCCGCGCGCCGCATTCGCCGCCAGCAGCCGCGCATAGGGAAACTCGCCCTGCGGATATTTATACAGCATCGCCATCGACGCATGGCTGGGCACGCCGTCGGTATAGTAATAGGCCTCCTTCACATCCTCGCCGTGGTTGCCCTCTGCGTTGGTGAGGCCGAACAGGCGCTCCTTCAGGATCGCGTCGCGCCCGTTCCACAGCGCCAGCGCCATACAGATGTGCTGCTGATCATCGCTAAACCCGCCAATCCCATCCTCGCCCCAGCGATAGGCGCGGCTGCGGGCGTGGTCGTGCGGGAACGAGGCCCAAGCATCGCCATCCGCACTGTAATCCTCGCGCACGGTGCCCCATTGCCGCTCGGACAAATAAGGCCCCCAGCGCCGCCACGCGCGGGATTTCGCCATGTCGGCAATGCGGCTACGTTCGGTATTCGTCATAAAATTCGCCTATTTGGAACCTCGCCCTAGCATATTAGGCAGACGTCAGGCTGCAACATTATGACATCACCCCATTATGACATCACCCTGGCGACGCCGCCGAACCCGCCAACAATCCCCCATCCACATTGATTTCGGCGCCGGTCATATAGGCCGCCTCGTCACCAGCCAGCATCAAGGCGATCGCGGCGACCTCCTCTGGCGTGCCGAACCGGCGCAGCGGCGTATCGGCCACCAGATCCGCCATCCTTGCCGCGCGATCGGGGCCATCGCCCAGCATCGGTTCCCACATCCCCGTCAAAATCGCCGCCGGGTGGATGGAATTGCAGCGGATCTTCCACCCAGCCTGCGCGCAGTACAGCGCCACCGATTTGGTGTGATTGCGCAGCGCCGCCTTGGAAGACGCATAGGCCGCCGCCATCGGAATGCCCACCAAACCCGAGCGCGACGAAATATTGATGATCGAGCCGGTTCCAGCCCCCTTCATCGCCCCAATCGCATAGCGGCAGCCCAGAAAGGCCCCGTCGAGGTTCACCCGGTGCACCGCGCGCCAATCCTCCAGCGCGGCATGTTCGGGGTCATGCGCGATGGGCCCATGCTCAAAGCCGGTAACGCCGGCATTGTTGACCACCACATCGGCCACCGGCACGACATCGGCCAAACGCCGCCAGTCCTCCTCCTCGGTCACATCGAGCGGTTCAAACCGGCAGCCAATCCGCGCCGCCGCCGCCTGCCCTGCCGCAACATCCACATCGGTCAGGATCACCACGCCGCCCTCTGCGGCAAAGCACCGCGCTATCGCCAGCCCAATGCCCCGCGCGGCCCCGGTGATCACGCATATCTTGTTGTGCAATTTCGGCATGACCGCATCCTCTGCATGAGGGGCCCCCATGGGGGAAATGTCAGGATCAATCTGGGTGGTGGACAGGGGTTCTTCATAACCTGCCGCCGCCAGCCTCCGGACGCAATCACAAAGCTAATGATTTCCAGCATATTACACAAGATAATTCCGCGCGCGACCGTTGACGATCCCTAGAAACCGCCACATAGTGTGGGGACAAATGTGGGGACAATGACATGGGCAAGCTAACCGCACTGGCAATCAGGGCCGCAATGGCGCCGGGCAGCTATGGCGACGGAAACGGCCTCATGCTGGTGGTAAAGGCGTCCAAAGGCGGTGCCAGCGTGCGGCGGTCATGGGTGTTGCGGCTTCAACTTGACGGCAAGCGGCGCGACATTGGCCTAGGCTCGCTCGAAGACGTGCCGCTGACAAAGGCGCGCGACAAAGCCGATGAATTGCGCCGCATGGCCAATGCCGGAATTGACCCGCTCGCCCACAAACGCGCGGCAAAGCAAGCCCGCCTCACCATCCCCACATTCCGCAAAGCGGCAGAGAGTGCCCACGGCGAGCAAAAAACCAGTTGGCGAAACGAAAAGCACAAGGCGGACTGGCTTTCCAGCCTGCGCCTCTATGCCTTCGCCACACTTGGCGAGGTTCGCATTGACCAGATTGATGCGCCGATGATCCGCGACGTGCTGCTACCCATCTGGCTCACCAAGCCGGAAACCGCGCGCCGCGTGCGCCAGCGTATTCGCACGGTGATTGGCTGGGCCGCATCGGCTGGCTTTCGCCCTGCGCTAGACTTTACCGTAATGAACGCCGGCCTGCCCAAACAGCCAAAGCGTGACGGGCACTTCGCCGCAATGGATTGGCAGGATGTGCCGGGCTTTGTCGCCACGGTGCGCGCCGCCCCCGAAACAGTGGGCAGGCTGGCTCTGCAATTCACACTTTTGACCGCCTGCCGCTCTGGCGAGACGCGCGGGGCGCAGTGGGCGGAATTTGACCTAGACGCCGCCACCTGGACTATTCCCGCCAGCCGCATGAAGGCAGGGCGCGAACACGTCATTCCGCTTTCAGCCGCCGCCCTCGCCATTTTGGCACGCGCAAAGGAACTGCGGACTGGCAAGCCTGCCGAACCCGTCTTTCCGGGTCGCGGCGGCGCGCCTGTCAGCGACATGACCATGACAAAAGTGATGCGCGATGCCAAGCGCTCCGAATCTGTGCATGGGTTTCGCAGCGCCTTCAAAGATTGGGCGTCGGAATCCTCCACCTTTCCCGATGCCGTCAGCGAGGCGGCGCTGGCGCATATCGATTCCAACAAGACGCGCCGCGCCTATCGCCGCACAGCCTTTTTCAAGATGCGAGTCGATTTGATGGCCGCATGGGGCGCCTATGTCAGTGGCGCCGGCAACGCGGTGGCCAACATCGATGAAGCCCGCCGGCGCAAAAAATCAGCGTGAACTTGCCGTGGTAACGAAGGCGCGCCCTATGTGATCGCGCTGGAATATGAGATTGCGCTTTTGGTGGGACCACCCCGGCAAGCGGGACGCGGGACACTCCGACCCGCCGCCCCATTGCCATGATCGGAGCCACCAGCGGAGAGCGGTGTGACTGACAATACGGAATGGGTGCCCTGCGGCATTGCCTACATGGTGATCGGCGATGAATTTGCCCGGCGGCTCGCGTGTGATCCACAAGAGGGAAGGCGGATCGCGGCTACAGAGCTTATCGTCTTACTTGAAATGGGTAAAATCGAGGCAAAAGCTGAAAAGCGTGATTTTGATTTATTAGTTGAAGATGAAGCCGAAGTTAGACGAAGCAATATGAAATGTTTAAATAAATACGGCGTCAATCTTAACGAGATACTTTTCGATTTTATTCCAGATGATAAAGAAGATGGGTTTCCGGAAATTACAAAATACGAAGGTTCCGGTCTAATTCCCAAGGAATTTTGGACATATGTGGACACGGGGCAAATTTTGGGACCTGATTCCCCAAATAATGACCCGGTGGATTGGGCAATAGGCACCCTAAAGACAAACTTCGGCTATGCCAGCGGAGTTTCACTAAATACGGACGGCTTGCCCTGCGCCGACGCTGTGCGCGCATTCATGGGGCTTCGCGCGCCCACTGCCCGCCAAGAGGCCCTTCCGCCCGCCACCCGCGTTGGCCGCCTGCCCGGTGGCGGCTGGCCCGCCTTTGCCGAGGAATTGGCAATGCATATCCACCACGTTGGCGCGCCAGCCGGACACCCGCTGCGGCCAGCCGCAGGGGATGGGCAGCCAAGGCAATGGCGCGATTGATGGTGCTTGCCGCAGTGCGCGGGCTGGAATGGTGTGCAGCCTCTTGATCGGCGCGCGCCGCCATGTGGCAGCACTTCACCGTCTGCCCATTTTTCAGGCACAATTGGCACGAATACCCCGTGCCCGACCGTGCCCTCCTTTCATTGTCGAGAAACGCTATGGGGTTCCAAACCTTGAAAGACGTTAGCGAATTGGCGGCCTCCATTGCCGCACCGGCTCAATTGGCTGTCTTACGCACGCTTGCCGACCGGGCGTCGGACGTAACCCGTATTGCTTGGCCGTCACTGTGCAATATGGGCAAGCAGACCGGCTATCGCTCCGAAAACACCATAAGGTCAGCAGTCGCGGCGCTTGAAACCAAGGGCATGATTTCGGTCTGGCGGCGGCGAGGCACATTTTCGATTTATTGCGTTCACCCACTTGGCTTGGCTGCATTGCCACAATGCAAGCCGAATGCCGTGCGTGACCATATGGGCAAGTATTTCAGCAAAACTGAAATTGGAACCATCCTCGCATGGAGGGCTCTGCTAGGTGCGCATCACGGTAAGATGGCAGCGACAGAAACTTATCCACACCCCCTCAATCCTTGCGGGGGGCCGGCTGGCCATAGGAAGGCCACCCCCTCAATAATTGAAGCCCACCCCCTCAATCGAAAAGGGGGCACCCCCTCAATCGTTGAGGCCGAACCTATCAAGAATCAAAATAGAATTCTTAGAGCGGCTGATCGCCCAGCCGCGATGGGCGAATTGCCCGAACAGCCTGCATTGCCCCCGTCGGCGCCGCTCTCACCAAAGGCGCGCAATCGAAGCGAGGATTTGAAGCTATGGCGCGGTGATCCCTCAGGGGTTTTGGCGCGCGTGAAAGAAAGAGGGGGCCACGAAGGCGCGCGGTTTGAATCGATGGATCAAGATGACGCGCTCGCCGCCATTGCCCGCCAGCAGAAAGTTTTGGGGTTCGCCCACAATGATAGTGAGTTGGTGGCCAGCGTCACGTGAAGGCCTGCCGGGTGCGATCCGGGCTGTGATTGGCTGGCGGTGGCGGCAAATTATTATTGCCCCCTTAGCCAACATTCATGGGCGGCGCCTTGCCGCGCATTGCCCACCCGCATTGCAAATTTGACCACAAGCACCCACGCCGCCCCCGTCGGCGGCAACACCGCCCAAGTCCGCACGGCACCGTTTGACGGTCACGTGATTCTCCCCGGCTCCGCTGATGGCAAAATTCCGCCCGCAACCGCTGCCAGCCGCCGACAAGCATCATCGCTGTGTGGGGACAAATGTGGGGACAGCCAATGTGACAATCCAGAAAAATCTTTATTACCGGGCCTTTAGGAGGATCCGGTGGTGGACAGGGGTGGATTCGAACCACCGTACGCTCTCGCGGGCAGATTTACAGTCTGCTGCCATTAACCACTCGGCCACCTGTCCACACCAGATTTTAGCCAGTGTCAGGGTTTGCGCCCCAATTTGCCAACCCGGTAAAAGGTCGGCGTCCGGCCGAGGAAGCGCGCCAATGCCGAACCAAACCTTGCCTGTCAATGGGGTCACTGGCACAGGCGCACAACAAGTGTGTTCGGAAAGGCGATTATGAGCAAGAAATTGGGTAGCATCGAGGCCCCCGGCAAAGTCGGAAAGCCCCTGCGCGGGCGTGCGGGGCGGATGAAGGGCGGGCGCGGTTCGGGCCGCGCGGCCAAGGGGCTGGTGCGTCTGTGGGGCCATCACGCGGTAGAGGCGGCGCTGAACAACCCCTTGCGCACGCACAAGAAACTATGGGCCACGAGGGAGGCTATCGCGGGGCTGAACGGCGAATTACCCGCTGATTTTCCTGTGGAATATGCGCAGGCCGCGGATCTGGGCCGGATGGTGGCGCATGACGCGCCGCATCAGGGATTGGTGCTGGAATGCGAGCCTTTGGACGATGTTTTCCTCGACGAGGTGCTGGAAGGCGACCCCACGCGGCCCATCGTGGTGCTGGATCAAGTGACCGATCCGCATAATGTCGGGGCGATTTTGCGCTCTGCGGCGGCGTTTGGCGCGCGGGCGATTGTGACCCAAGACCGCCACACCCCGCCCGAATCGGGTGCGCTGGCCAAATCGGCCAGCGGCGCGCTGGAAATCGTGCCCTGGGTGCGGGTGGTCAACCTCGCCCGCGCGCTGGAGGAAATCGCCGAGGCCGGATATTGGCGCATCGGCCTTGCCGGAGAGGCCAAGGCGAGCCTGAGTGAGGCGCTGCCCAGCGGCCCCGTCGCGCTGGTTCTGGGCGCGGAGGGCGACGGAATGCGCCACAACATCACCCAGCACTGCGACGCCCTCGCCCGCCTGCCGATTGCGCGGGTGGTGGAGAGCCTCAACGTGTCCAACGCTGCCGCGATCGCGCTATACGCCATCGCCACGCGAAACCCGTAACGCCACGCGAAACACATAACGCCACGCGAAGCCTGTAACGGCACAGAGTTTTGGGGCGGGCCGAAACCCGCCCCAAGCCATCAGTTGACGGCGTCTTTCAGAACCTTGCCCGCCTTGAATTTGGGCGCCGAGGACGCCGCGATCTTCATTTCTTCGCCGGTGCGCGGGTTGCGCCCGGTGGAGGCCTTGCGCTTGGTCACCGAAAAGGTGCCAAAGCCCACCAGGCGCACTTCGTCGCCGCCCTTCAGCGCAGCGGTGATCGACGCCAAAACCCCCTCAACCGCCTTTACCGAATCGCTGCGCGACAGGCCGCTGGCCTCTGCGACGGCGCCAATCAGATCATTCTTGTTCATGCCAAACCCCCAGTTACCCACAACCAATTGCTGTCTTCGCAAATTGCAGCGGAATTGAGCGAGTTTTCGCGGGGCTGTCAAAGCGAAATGCGTCCAAAAGCCCCATATTATCGACCTTAGTCGGGTTTTTTGCGGAGTTTGCAGGGGTAAATCGCCCCCCGCGAGCCCGTGCTTGTGCGTAATACGCAACAATGCCGCGCCCGGCCCCATTTCTGGGAACCGAGTCGCGGCATTGCAGCAAAAAACTATTGCAATTGCGTTGTATGCGGACTGGGCCCGCCTTAATGCGCGGTGGCAGCCACACCCGCACCTGTCAGCGCCGCCGCACCGGGCTGGCTGGCCAGATCATCGGCCTCGGTCCATTCGATCGGCACGATGGGCTGCGTCAGCGCCCGCGCCAGAACCTCATCGACATGCGCCACGGGCACGATCTCCAACCCCTCGCGGATTTTGTCGGGGATCTCGGCCAGATCCTTCTCGTTCTCCGCCGGGATCAGCACCGTCTTGATGCCTCCCCGTAAAGCGGCCAGCAGCTTTTCCTTCAGCCCGCCGATGGGCAGCACCCGCCCGCGCAGCGTCACCTCGCCGGTCATCGCCACATCGGCGCGCACCGGAATGCCGGTCAGCGTCGAAACCATCGCCGTCACCATGCCAATGCCGGCGGAGGGCCCATCCTTGGGCACCGCGCCTTCGGGAAGGTGGATGTGCAGATCCTTGCGGTTAAAGATCGACGGCTTGATGCCATAGGCCGGCGCGCGCGCCTTCACAAAGCTGAAGGCCATCTGCACGCCCTCGCTCATCACCTCGCCCAGCTTGCCGGTGGTGCGGACGGCGCCCTTGCCGGGTACGGTGACGCTCTCGATGGTCAGCAATTCGCCGCCCACCTCGGTCCACGCGAGGCCCGTCACCGCGCCCACCTGCGGCTCGTCCTCGCCCATATCGTGGCGGAATTTGCGCACGCCGGCATATTCGGCGAGGTTTTCAGGCGTGATGGTGACGCTGTCCGCCTTCTTCTCCAAAATCGCCCGCAGGCTCTTGCGCGCCAGCCGCGCAATCTCGCGCTCCAGCGTGCGCACGCCGGCCTCGCGGGTGTAGTAACGGATCAGGTCGCGCAGGCCGTCCTGCGTCAGGGTGAATTCGCCTGTCTTCAGCCCATGCGCCTCGATCTGCTTTTCGATCAAATGCCGGGTGGCGATCTCCACCTTTTCGTCCTCGGTGTACCCCTCCAGCCGGATAATCTCCATCCGGTCGAGCAAGGCCTGCGGCAGGTTCAGGCTGTTCGCGGTGCAGACAAACATCACATCGGACAGGTCATAATCGACCTCCAGATAGTGATCCTGAAACTTCGCGTTCTGCTCCGGGTCCAGAACCTCCAGCAGGGCGCTGGCGGGGTCGCCGCGGAAATCTTGCCCCAGCTTGTCGATTTCATCCAGCAGGAACAAGGGGTTGCTCGTGCCCACTTTGCGCAAATTGGTGACGATCTTGCCCGGCAAGCTGCCAATATAGGTCCGCCGATGCCCGCGAATCTCGGCCTCATCGCGCACCCCGCCCAGCGACTGGCGCGCGAACTGCCGCCCGCAAGCCTTGGCGATCGACTTGCCCAGCGAGGTCTTACCCACGCCCGGCGGCCCCACCAGACACAGGATCGGCCCCTTCAGCTTCTTGGTCCGCGCCTGCACCGCCAGATATTCGATGATCCGGTCCTTGACCTTGTCCAGCGCAAAGTGATCGGCATCCAGCACCGCCTGCGCCGCCGCAATATCGGTCTTCAGCTTGCTGCGTTTACCCCAAGGCAGGCCCAGCAGCACATCCAGATAATTGCGCACCACGGTCGCCTCGGCGCTCATCGGCTGCATGCTGCGCAGCTTCTTGACCTCGGCCTCGGCCTTGGTCCGCGCCTCTTTGGACATTTTCAGCGAGGCGATTTTCTCCAGCAATTCGCTGATTTCATTGCCCTCGCCGTCCTCGCCGCCCAGCTCGCTCTGGATCGCCTTCATCTGCTCGTTCAGGTAATATTCGCGCTGGGTCTTCTCCATCTGACGCTTGACGCGCCCCCGGATGCGCCGCTCAACCTGCAAGACGCCCAGCTCACCCTCCATAAAGCCGAAGACCATCTCCAGCCGGTGCATCGGGTCATGCTCGGACAGCAGCGCCTGCTTGTCGGAAACCTTGGTGCTGATATGCGCCGCGACCGTATCCGCCAGCTTGCCGGCGTCCTCGATATCGCTCAGGCTCTCGCCGGCATCTTGGCTCAACTTCTTGTTCAGCTTGGCATATTCGTGGAACTGATCGATGACGCTGCGCATCATGCCGGCCACCTCGGTGCCCTCGGCCTGCGCCGGCTCGATGGCCTCAATGCTCGCCAGCGTCAGCGCGCCCTCCTCGGCCAGCGACACCAGCCGGGCGCGGCTCCGCCCCTCGACCAGCACCCGCACCGTACCATCGGGCAGCTTCAGCAATTGCAGCACGCTGGCCACCACGCCGACGTCATACAGATCATCCGCCACCGGATCATCGCAAGCCGGGTCCAACTGCGCGACCAGAAAGATATCCTTGTTGCCATCGGTGCCCTCGCCGCTGGCATTCATGGCCGCCTCCAGCGCCGCCACCGATTTCTCTCGGCCAACGAACAGAGGCACCACCATGCCAGGGAACACAACGATATCGCGCAAAGGCAGCAGCGGAAGAGTGTTTACGGTCATAATCATCCATCTAGGCGCGGGGGAGCGCACATCCATTATAGCGGCCATTCCGGTTTTCCGGGCGGCATCACCAATCCGCCACAGAATATGGGTGCGCCCAAGCGAGGTTGCAAGACGCGATGCGTGGGGGGCTGTAAAGGAAGCTTATGCGAGGGGGTAACCCCCTCGCATCTTCTCCCCCCCCCCCTCAAAACGGCAGCTTGAACCCCGGCGGCAGGCCCATGCCCTGCTGCGCCTTCGCCAGTTCCGCGCCGGCCACCTCATCCGCCTTGGCGCGGGCGTCGTTGAAGGCGGCGGCGATCAGATCCTCCAGCATGCCCTTTTCCGATACCGCCAGCAGGCTGTCGTCCACCGAAACGCCGATCACGCGCCCCTTGGCGGTGGCGCGGATCTTGACGAGCCCCCCGCCAGCCGCGCCCTCGACCTCCAGCCCGTCCAGCTTGGCCTGCGTGTCGTTCATCTGTTTCTGGATGGTTTCGGCGGCGGCTTGGGCCGCCTTGATCATCTCTTCCATCGATTTCATCGCATATTCTCCGTTTATGCCGTTCTTTTACGAGGCCTGCCGGCGAAAGGCAGCCTCACGCACGCCTTCCTCCGCTACAATCTCTGCCCCCGGAAAGGCCGCCAGCGCCGCCTCCACCAAGGGCGATGCCATCAAGGCCTGCTCCGCCGCCGCCTTGGCCGCCTCGCCCGCCTCAACCAGAGTCGGCGCGCCGCCCTCGGCCACCCGCTCGACCTGCCAATTACCGCCGGTCGCCCGCTCCAACCCGGCGCGAATCTCCGCGCGCAGATCATCGGGGAACGCCGCCGGCTGGCTAAAGCGCAACACGCCAGCCGCCAATTCCACCACCCGCACCTGCATCCGCATCTTGGTGGCCAGCAACATGCCGCCCGCGTGATCCACCCGATCCACCAGCCCCGCCCAGTCCAGCGAAGCCTGCGGAGCCGAAGCAGCAGGCGCTGCGCCTTCAACACGCGCCACCCCACCTTGCGCCGCCAGTTCCTCCAACCGCTTCACCAGCTGGCCGGGGTCGGGCATGTCGGCGGCATGCAGGCATCGCAGCAAAGCCATCTCCGCCGCGATCAAGGGCTCGGGCGCGGTCTTGACCTCCTCCGCCCCGCGCAGCAGCAATTGCCACAAACGGTGTAGCTGGCCCGGCGACAGCGTCTTCGCCCAATCCTCAATCGCCGCCTTGTCCTCGGGCGCGATGGCATCCGCCCCGCCGCGCCCGATCTGGCAGACGGTGATGCGGTGGGTCATCTCCATCATGGTCCGCATCAGGGCCAAAGGCTCAATCCCCAGCGCATATTGCCCCGCCACCAGATCGAGCAACCCCGCCCCGTCTCCCCCCAGCAGGCAGGCGAACAAGCGCCGCTGCACGCTGCGATCCGCGAGGCCCAGCATCTCGCGCACGGCGGCACCCGTCACGCGCCCGTCTCCGCCCAAATCCGCATGGGCAATCGCCTGATCCAGGATCGACAAGCCATCACGCACCGACCCCTCCGCCGCCTCGGCAATCATCGCCAAGGCCTCGGCATCGGCGGCCACATGCTCGGCCTCGCAGACGCGCGCGAAATGATCGGCCAACAGCTGCGCCGGAATACGCCGCAGATCGAACCGCTGACACCGCGACAGCACCGTGACGGGCAGCTTGTCGACCTCTGTGGTGGCGAACAGGAATTTCACATGTGCAGGTGGTTCCTCAAGAGTCTTCAACAAGGCATTGAAAGCATTGCGCGACAGCATATGAACTTCGTCGATGATATAGATCTTGTACCGCGCCGAAACCGCCGAGTAACGCACCGCCTCGATGATCTCGCGCACGTCATCGACGCCGGTGTGGCTGGCGGCGTCCATCTCGATAACGTCGATATGCCGCCCCTCGGCAATCGCCACGCAAGGCTCGCAGACCCCGCAGGGATCAATCGTCGCCCCGCCCTGCCCATCCGCGCCAATACAATTCAGCGCTTTGGCGATGAGGCGCGCGGTCGATGTCTTGCCCACCCCGCGCACGCCGGTCATCAGGAAAGCATGCGCCAGCCGGTCGCGCTTGATCGCATTGGCCAGTGTCTGCACCATGGCATCCTGCCCGATCAGCGCCGAGAAACTCTGCGGCCGATATTTGCGCGCCAGCACGCGGTAGGGTTGGGCCGGGGCCACAGGAGCAACCGGCGCGGGATCGCCAAACATCGCCGCTTGGCCTGCCGCCTCCAGCTCTGCCGCGGTGGGGCCTGCGCCGTCTTGCGGCTGATCGAAATGTTCTGTGGATTCGCCCATGGCCGCTACCTAGATGGCTTGGGCGCGCTTGCACAGGGGCGACCAACTGCAAACATGTGTGAAAGGAGCCGGCCGACCCGCCGCAATCCGTTGTGGCTGCTTCCTTCCGGACCTGACCAAGTTGGCGGACGCAAACGCCCGACCGACTCCCGGTGCGCCCTATGACGCCGAACGCACCGTTTCGCAAGTGGGGAAAGCTGTGCTAGGCGCAGGCCATCAAACCCGGAGACACAATGGCCGACCTATATCTAAAAGCGCTGGAATCCGAACGCAAGCAGCTGTGGGCAACCTGCCGCCTGAAGGGCTTGGCCAAAGGCACCCCCGAACGCCTGCGCATCGCGGAGCTCGACGAATTAATCGCCGCGCATAAGGGTAAGGCTAAGTAAGTCACGGGGTGCAGGGGTGGTAAACCCCTGCATTTAAATTCAAAACCTACCTGAAATTATCCGCGTAAGCCTGCAATTTGAGCCGCCGGGGCGGCGTCGCATGCACGGTCACCGCAATGCCATGCTTGTCCGCATAGGCCTGCGCCTCAGCCTCGCTGGCAAAGCGCAAGCTTACCTGTGCCTGCGTATCGCCCGACCCTGCCCAGCCCATCAACGGGTCGGCATGGCGGGCCTCTGCGGGGGCGAAGTCCAAAATCCATTGGTCGCAAAGCGCCTTGCCGGACTGCATGGCGTTTTTGGGCGTTTGATAAATGCGTGCGGTCATGGGCCTTGCCATGCACGCGAACGCCCGGTGAAATCAAGAGCGCTTTATACCTAAAAACGCATTTTTCGTCTTCAGGCTGGGGTCTTCTTCCCAAGGCTGGTCGGGCCAGCGGTGGCGGGGATAGCGGCCCTTCATATCCTTCACCACATCGCGCCACGATCCGCGCCAGAAACCGGGCAGATCGCGGGTGGTCTGGATCGGCTTGTGCCCCGGAGAGGTCAGTTTCAGCAGCAAGGGCTGCTCGGGCCGCCCAAAGCCGGGGTGCCGGTCCAAACCAAACAAGGCCTGCACCCGCAATTCCACCGAGGGCCCGCCGGGGTCGTCATAATCGATGGGGTGATGCGTGCCGGCGGGGCTGACAAATTGCGCCGGCGCGAGGCGGTCGAGGGCCTGCGTCTCCTCCCACCCAAGGCGCGCCAGCAAAGCCTGATGCAGGCGCCCCGGATCGGTGGCATCCAAACGGCGCGACAGCAAAGGCGCCAACCATTCCCCCAAATCGCCCAGCAAAGCCTCATCCGACAGCGCCGCGATCCCCGCATACCGCGCCCGGCGCAGCAAGGACAGGCTGGCCGGCGGCAAGGGGAGCAAACCCAGCCCCCCCTCCTTCACCCGCGCGCACAAAAACGCGGCGATGGCTTGCGCGTCGGGCGCCGGATCAGGCCCCCGCGCCAAGGTAATCGCCCCCAAGCGCTGCTCCAGCAAAGCCTCGGCGCGCCGCTCCTCCGCCACCCAGCGCAGCGCCGGGCGGCGCTCGATGCGGTGCCCCAAATGCGCCGCCACCTCGGCCTCACTCAGCGCAATCGCGGCGGTGATCCGCGCGCCTTTGGCCTGCCCCTGCGCCTCGCCCACCGCCAGATATTCCGCCCGCGCCAAGGGAGATGCCGCATCCAAACGCAGCCCCCTGCCCCCCGAAGTCAGCCATTCCTCGCCGCCCGCGTCACGCCGTTTGGCGATGTTGTCAGGGAACCCCTCGGCCAGCAAAATGCCCAGCGGAGGCGCCTCACCCGTACGCCCCGCCAATTTCGCCGCCCTCTGCGCCCAACCCGCCGCCAGTTTGCGAGACGCAGCGGCCCGCGCCGAACGATCCCCCCGCCATCGATCCCGCCGCGCCGCCAAATCCTCGCCAGATCCGCCAAGGCCGCGTTCTTGGCATAACAGAGCCAGTTCCGCCGCCTCCTCACCCGCCCCGGCGCTCGCGCCAAACAGCAGCATATGCGCCAATTCCGGCGCCATCGGCAGCCGCGCCATCGCCCGCCCATGCTGCGTAATCGCGCCCTCCGCCAACGCTCCTAACGCCGTCAACTTCGCCCGCGCCGCCGCCAAGGCAGCGCCCGGCGGCGGATCAATCCACGCCATCGCCGCCACATCGCCGGCCCCCCACTGCGCCAACGTCAGCGCCAGCGGAGCGAGATCGCTGGTCAACATCTCGGGCGGATCAAAGGGCGCGCGGCCCGCATGCGCCGCCTCCTCCCACAGACGGTAAGCCACCCCCGGCCCCTGCCGCGCCGCGCGCCCCGCCCGCTGCGCCGCCGCCGCTTGGCTCGCCCGGTGCGTGACCAGCCGCGTCACCCCCGCCGGCTTGTCAAACTCCGCGCGGCGCGACAGGCCGGCATCCACCACCACAGATACCCCGTCCAGCGTCAGCGAAGTCTCCGCGATCGCGGTGGCCAGCACAATCCGCCGCCGCCCATCCGCATCACGCCGGATCGCCGCGCGCTGAGCCGCCGGCTCGCACTGCCCATGCAGCGGCAGGATCAGCGCGTCCGGCAGCCGCGCCTCCAGCCTTTCGCGCACCCGCTCAATCTCCCCCACGCCGGGCAGGAACGCCAGAATATCGCCCGCTTCCTCAGCCCAAGCGGTACGGATGGCGCTCGCCATCGCATCCTCCATGCGCAGTTCAGGCCCCCTCGATATAACAGGGGCCCCCAGCCAGCGGATCGCCAGCGGATAGGCCTTGCCCGCGCTCTCCACCACCGGCGCGCCTTCCAACAGCGCAGCAAACCGCGCCCCGTCAATCGTCGCCGACATCACCACAATCCGCAGGTCCGGTCGCAGAACTTGGGCACACTCAATCGCCAGCGCCAGGCCCAGATCGCTGTCCAGATGCCGCTCATGCGCCTCATCAAACAGCACCGCCGACACGCCGGACAGCTCCGGATCACCCAGAATCGTGCTGACAAAAATCGCCTCGGTCATCACCAGAATACGCGTGCGGGCAGACTGCCGCGAATCGAGCCGCGTCACATAGCCCACCGTCTCGCCCGCCTGTTCGCCCATTTGCTCGGCCATGCGCTCGGCGGCGGCGCGCGCAGCGACCCGGCGGGGCGACAGCAGAATGACCTGCCCCCCGCACCATTCCTCTCCCAGCAAAGCCGGCGCGACGGCGGTCGTCTTGCCCGCCCCCGGCGGCGCAATCAGCACCGCACCGGAGCCTTCGCCCAGCGCGCCCAGCAATTCAGGCAACACAGCATGGATGGGGAGGTTAGTCACGGTGTGAGCATTAGAGGCGAAGTGCGAAAGATGCGAGGGGGTAACCCCCTCGCATCTTAAACCCCCTCAATACCTCCGCGAAACCGCGAATTCCGCCGCTTCCACCATGGCGGCGCGCGCCTGGCTGGCGGGGAAGCCGGCGATGGCGTCGATGGCGCGCTGGGCATACATCCGCGCGCGTTCCAGCGTGGCGGAAACGGTGTCATGCCGGCGGATCAAGGCCACCGCATGCGCCAGATCCTCGTCGGTGGTGGCAAAGCCGGCGATGGCGTCGCGCCAGAACCCGCGCTCCTCCTCGTCGCCCCGCGCATAGGCCAGGATCACCGGCAGAGTCATCTTGCCATCGCGGAAATCATCGCCCTGCGCCTTGCCCATTTCATGCGCGGCGGAATCGTAATCTATCGCGTCGTCGGCCAGTTGAAACGCCACGCCAAGGTTGCGGCCATAGGCCTCCAGCGCCTTTTCGGCCTCCTCGCCGGCCTCGGCGACCACGGCGGAAATCTGGCACGCCGCCGCAAACAAAGCCGCCGTCTTGGCCGCGATGATGGTCAGGTAACGCTCCTCGGACGTCTCCACCTGCCGCTGGGCGGTCAGCTGATCGACCTCCCCTTCCGCAATCACCGCGCTGGCGTGGGACAGGATGCGCAGCACCTTTAGGCTGCCGTCCTCCACCATCAGTTCGAACGCTCGGCTGAACAGGAAATCGCCCACCAGCACCGTCGCCGGATTGCCGAAAACGATGTTCGCGGTGGCGCGCCCACGCCGCAGATCGCTGCCATCCACCACATCATCATGCAGCAGCGTCGCGGTGTGGATAAACTCCACCGCAGCGGACAATTTGTGATGCCGCGTACCCTGATATCCCAACAGGCTGGCGCTGGCGATGGTCAGCATGGGCCGCATCCGCTTGCCGCCGCCGCTGATCAAATGCCCCGCGAGCGCCGGGATCAGCGGAATTTCGCTCTGCATCCTGTCCAAAATCACCGCGTTCACCGCGTTCATGCCCGGCGCCGTCAGCGCCAGAATGGGATCGAGCGAGGGTGCCGTAACGGTTTTGCGAAGCTGAATAATATCTGCGGTCATGGTGAAAACCATGCGCGCGGGCGACCGCGAAGGCAAGCCCCCTAAGCCACTTGGCGGGAATGCGATCTTCGTGCTAGCGCGCATTTATGGCCAACGCACCCGACCCCACCCTCGCTTCTTTTCGCGCCAGCATCGACAATATCGACGCCGCGCTGATCCACATGCTGGCCGAACGCTTCCGCATCACCAAGGCGGTCGGCGCCTACAAGGCCGCCCACGACCTGCCCCCATCCGACAACGCGCGCGAGGAACGCCAGATCGCGCGCCTGCGCAAACTGGCAGTGGACGCCCAGCTAGACCCCGATTTCGGCGAAAAATTCCTCCGCTTCATCATAGAGGAAGTCATCCGCCACCACGAACAGGCGCAACAAGAAGGGTGAGCCTAGGCCACCAGCCGTAACGCCGCCGCCCCGCCCCGCGCGGTCAGCGTGACATGCGCGACGCCGGGGATGGTGCCCACCAGATCGGCCAGTTCGCCGTCCAGCACAAAATCGCGCCCCAGCCGCATCAAGGGATCACGCCCCAGCCCGGTCTTCAACCGCGCCAAAACCTCACCCTTGGCATCGCCTGCGCGCGGCAGCATCGCCGCCAACTGCGCAAAGGCCGCCGCGCTCTCCACCTCCAGGCTCAGCAGCATTTTGGCGGCGCTTTTCACCTCGGCCAAGGGCGTCGCCCCGCGCACCGTCACACGCGGAGGCTCCTCCGGCGACGGGCTGTCCAGCTCCACCTGCAACAAGACGCAGGTCCCCTCCTTGGCCCAAGCCACAAAGCTGTCCACCAGCGATTCCTCGAAACACCCTGCCGAAAAGGTGCCGGTCGAATCCGAGAAATCCGCCATGACGAAATCCTTGCCGCGCTTGGTTTTGCGGCGGTTGACGCTCTCCACCATCACCGCCATCACGGCGCCGGTTCGCCCTGCGGCCCCGCCAGCAACCGTCAGGCTGGCATGGCTGCGCGCGCCATTGGCCTTGGCGATCGCGCGATATTCCTCCACCGGATGCGCGGCGAAGTAGAAACCGAAATTCTCGCGCTCCTTGGTCATTTGGTCGGCGCGGCTCCACGGCGCGGCATCGGCCAAACGCAGCGCCTGCGCGTCCTCATCGCCGCCAAACAAGGCATGTTGCCCGCTGGTCCGCGCGCGCGCCGCCTCGTCGGTGACGGCCAGCAGCCGGTCGGCATTGGCGATAATCCGCGCCCGGTTCGGCTCAAACGCATCCAGCGCCCCCGCCGCCGCCAGCCCCTCCAGCGCCCGCCGGTTCATCGCGCCCTGCGGCATTCGGCGGAACAGATCCTCCAGACTGGCAAAGGGGCCATCCGCCGCGCGGGTCTCGACCACCGCCTCCATCGCCTTCTCGCCGACATTGCGAATGCCCGCCAAGGCATAGCGCACCTGATAGCCCTCATCGGTCGGCTCAACGGTAAATTCGGCCTCGCTGGCGTTGATGTCGGGGCCGGCGATTTTCAGCCCCGCGCGGCGCATGTCATCAACAAAAACAGACAGCTTTTCAGACTGATGCATGTCAAAACACATGGCGGCGGCGTAGAATTCATGCGGGTAATGCGTTTTCATCCACGCCGTCTGATACGCCAACAAAGCATAGGCCGCCGCGTGCGATTTGTTGAACCCATACCCTGCAAACTTATCAATCAAATCAAACAGTTCATTGGCTTTCGGCGCCGCGATGTCCGAAACCCGCGCACATCCCTCGACAAAGCGCAACCGCTGCGCGTCCATCTCCTTCTGCTCTTTCTTACCCATCGCGCGGCGCAGCAAATCGGCGTCCCCCAGCGAATATCCCGCCAAGATCTGCGCCGCCTGCATCACCTGTTCCTGATAAACAAAGATGCCGTAAGTCTCGCCCAGAATAACCGACAGTTTTTCATGCGGGTATTCAATCACTTCCTGCCCATTCTTGCGCCGGCCGAACAGCGGAATATTGTCCATAGGGCCGGGCCGGTACAGCGAGACCAGCGCGATAATATCACCGAAATTGGTGGGCTTCACCGCGGCCAGCGTCCGCCGCATCCCTTCGGATTCCAGCTGAAACACCCCCACCGTATCGCCGCGCTGCAACAGCGCATAGACGTCGGCATCGTCCCAACTCAGCGTCGTCAGGTCGATGGTGATCCCCCGCCGCCCCAGTAAATCCTGCGCCTTTTTCAGCACCGACAGCGTCTTCAGGCCCAGAAAGTCGAATTTAATCAGCCCGGTATCCTCGACATATTTCATGTCGAACTGCGTCACCGGCATGTCGGATCGCGGATCACGGTACAGCGGCACCAGCTGCGCCAGCGGCCTGTCGCCAATCACCACACCCGCCGCATGGGTGGAGGAGTTACGCGGCAGCCCCTCCAACTGCTGCGCCAAATCCATCAGGCGCGCGACCTCGGGATTGTCGCGATATTCGTGGCGCAGTTCGGCGACCCCGCCCAGCGCGCGCTTCAAATCCCACGGATCGGTCGGGTGACTAGGCACCATTTTGGTGAGCCGGTCCACCTGCCCGTAACTCATTTGGAGAATTCGCCCGGTATCGCGCAGCACCGCGCGGGCCTTCATCTTGCCAAAGGTGATGATCTGCGCGACATGATCCGCGCCATATTTCGCCTGCACATAGCGGATCACTTCGCCGCGCCGGGTTTCGCAAAAATCGATGTCGAAGTCGGGCATCGACACACGTTCCGGGTTCAAAAACCGTTCGAACAGCAGCCCCAGCCGCATCGGGTCCAGGTCGGTAATCGTCAGCGCCCAGGCCACCACACTGCCCGCGCCCGACCCACGCCCCGGCCCCACGGGAATATCCTGCGCCTTGGCCCAGCGGATAAAATCGGCCACAATCAGGAAGTAACCGCAGAACCCCATGCGGGTGATGATGCCCACCTCGAAATCCAGCCGGTCGAAATAGGCGGCGCGCTCCTCCGCGCCCAGCTCGCCGTATGGCGCCAGCCGCGCCTCCAACCCCGCGCGCGCCATATCGGCCATCATCCGCGCCTCGCCCTCGACATCGCCGGCCAGTGACGGCAACAGAGGCTTGCGCTTGGGCGGCGCATAGGCACAGCGCCGCGCCACCACCAAGCTGTTCGCCAGCGCCTCGGGCAAATCGGCGAACAGTTCCGCCATCATCGGCGCCGATTTCACCCATGCCTGCGGAGACGAACGCGGGCGATCCGGCGCATCGACATGGGTCGCGGCGGCAATGCACAGCATCGCGTCATGCGCGGGGTAAAACCCCGGCTCCGCATAGAACGCGGGGTTGCTGGCGACCAGCGGCAGGTCGCGGGCATAGGCCAGATCGATCAGCGCCCCCTCCGCCGCCTCGGTGATGGGGCTGCCCGCGCGGGCAATTTCCACATAAAGCCGCCCCGGAAACAGCGCCTCCAGCGCCCCCGCGTAAGTCCCCGCCGCGTCCCCGCGCCCCTCGGCCAACATGCGCGCCAAGGCCCCCTCGCCCGCGCCTGTCAGGCACAAAAGGCCATCGGTGTGGCCCGAAAGCGCCGCAAAGGGGACATGCGGATCAAACTCCAACGGCCGGTCCAGATGCGCGCGGCTGACGAGGTGGCACAGGTTCATCCACCCCGCCTCGTTCTGCGCATAGAGCGCCAGCCAATCAATCAGCGGCGCGCCGTTTGCGCCCGTGGCACTCTCTCTCGCCACCGCCAAAAACGTCGCGATAATCGGCTGAATACCAATACTGCGGCATTCCTTGGCAAAGGCCGGCGCGGCGTAGAGCCCATTGCGATCACACAGCGCAATCGCCGGAAAGCCCCGCGCCTTGGCCAGTTCCGCAATGGCCTTGGGGTCAATCGCCCCCTCCAGCATGGTATAGCTGGAAAAGACACGCAGCGGCACAAAGGGTTCAAAAGCCATCCGCCAAGCCTAGCGCCCCGAGGCGGCAACGATCAAGCGCGCGGCAGGATCACTTGGGGAAAAGAATGCCCCCCAAAACACCCCAAAACTGTCGGGTTAATTTACATTAACCACGTCACCGCGCAGGCCTTAATTTATCATGTAGCTGATATTTATAGTTTTTGAACAACTGGCACAGCCTTTGCTTTATTTTTCTTAACCACAGGCCGTGCGTAAAACCATAGACGGTCTTCAAGTCATTCATTTAGAACAATCGGAGTTCCCCATGGCACGCAAACATCTCTTGGCAGCCGCCGCCGCACTGGCCGCCCTCACCACCGCCAACGCCGTTTCGGCAGCGGTATATACATACACCGAGTCCACCGGCGATGTTCTGACCATCAACACCACGTCAGGCACTGGCACGCTTGTTGGCCCGACCGGCAATGTCAGCTTCAGCGGCAACTTCTCGTCCTTCACCGGCGGCGCGACCCCGAACCTCAGCGGCATGAACATCACGATCACGCCCACGTCCTATCTCAACTATGGCAATCAGTATAACACCAACACCTACATCGCGCCGCAAACCGGTGTGAAGTACACGCTGATCGCCCCCACCTCTACGCATCCCGACATGCTGACCATCACCAACGGCAGCGTGATGCTCTGGGCCGAATGGCAGGGCAATAACGGCATCATTCTGGGTGACCAAACCAGCACCACCACCGGCTATACCCCGCCGTCGACCACATCGGGTGGCACTACGACCGGTGGCACGACCACGGGTGGCACCACGACCGGCGGCACAACCACGGGTGGTACCACGACCGGCGGCACCACCACCGGCGGTACCGCTGTTCCCGAGCCCACCAGCGAATTCGCTCTGTTCGGCCTCGGGCTGGTAGCGATCCTGATCGGGCGCCGCGACATCATGCGCCGCAAAGCCAAGGCCTGAAGCTGAGCCCCCAAGAGGCGAAACTTCTGACACGACACGAGGGGCGGGTTGCTGAAAGGCAGCCCGCCCTTTGATTTTTGGGACAGTCACCCCACAAACCATTTTCCTACACGAACCATTGTGGTTATACGCCCCGCCATCCGCTGCGGCCTGATGCATCAGCGCAAGGCGGTGTTTCGGGTCGGCATTTTGGGCATGGGGCGCGGCGTAAGCAGCGTGATCACGCGCAAAGCGCCTAAGGCTTCGGATATCAACCCCGTTCGCAGGCCCCCGCAAGGGCCGAGGGGCAAAGGCGCGACCTGCGACCCCGCCCGCCTTTATCCAAAGCTAACCAGAGGGGCGAGCCGGGCTGCCAAAAGCTGACCTTCTACCCGGCCGGTCGCAAAGAGAAGCAGCAAACCCCCGCGCCTCGCCGGCGATCCTTAAGCCCATGCGCTGAGAAGATCCGGCCACGTTGTCAGGCGCCCAAAATGCCGGCCCGATTTCGCGCCAGCCCGCCCCGGCCCAAATAGTCCGCATTCGCCAGCGGATGCCCCCGCTCATCCCTCGCTCAAATGCCCCTCATGCAGCCGCACTACACGGTCCATCTGCGCCGCCAGCCGCTCATTATGCGTGGCGATCAGCGCAGCGCTGCCATTCTGCCGCACAAGGCGCAGCAATTCGTCCAAAACCTTCTCGGCTGTCGCCTCATCCAGATTGCCGGTGGGTTCATCCGCCAGCACCAAGGCCGGGTGATTGGCCAGCGCCCGCGCCACCGCGACCCGCTGCTGCTCTCCGCCCGACAGCTGGCTGGGCCGGTGATCCAGCCGCGCGCCCAAACCCAGCGCGCCCAGCAATTCCGCCGCCCGCGCGTCCGCCTCGGCGTGGGATTTTCCCGCGACCAGCCCCGCCAGCGCGACATTCTCGGCGGCGGTAAAATCGGGCAGCAGATGGTGGAACTGGTAGACAAAGCCCAGCGCCTCGCGCCGCACCCGCGTCCGCCCTGCCGCGTCCAGCGCCGCCGCATCTTCGCCGGCGATCATGATCCCGCCGCCAAAGCCGCCCTCCAGCAAGCCCACCGCCTGCAACAGGGTGCTCTTGCCCGAACCCGAAGGCCCCAGCAGCGCGACAATCTCGCCGGGCGCGATGGCCAGATCGACCCCACGAAGAACCTCTATGGTTACTCCGCCCTGCGAAAAGCTGCGGGTCAGGCCAGTCAGCCGAACAACATCATTCATAACGCAGCACCTGCACAGGATCGGTACTCGCCGCCTTGAACGCCGGGTACAGCGTCGCGAGGAAACTCAGCACCAAGGCCATCACCACGATGCCGATGATCTCCACCGGGTCCGCGCGGGCGGGCAATTCGGTGAGGACACGGATCTTGGCATCCCACAAGTTTTGCCCGGTCAGGCTCTGCACCAGATTGACCGCGTTCTGCCGGAAATACAGCGCCACCGTGCCCAGCACCAGCCCGGCCCCCGTCCCCAGCACCCCGATCAAACCGCCAATCGCGATGAAAATCCGCAGGATAGAGTTCCGCTCCGCCCCCATGGTGCGCAAAATCGCGATGTCGCGGGTCTTGGCGCGCACCAGCATGATCAGCGACGACAAAATGTTGAACACCGCGACCAGCACGATGATCGACAACACCACAAACATCACCACCCGCTCCACCGCCAGCGCCTCGAACAGGCTGGCGTTCATCGCCTTCCAGTCGGTAATCACGGCCTGCCCCGCCAGCCGCCGGCCCAGCGGCGCCAGCGTCTCGGCGGCCTGATCGGGGTTGGCGACGCGCAGCTCGATCATGCCGATGGAATTGCCCGCCAGCATCAGACTCTGAGCGTCGGCCATCGGCATCACCACAAAGGCCTTGTCGTAATCATAGACGCCAATTTCGAAGATCGCCGCCACATGGTATGATATCTGCAATGGCACGGTGCCGAACGGCGTAGAGCGCCCGGCGGGGTTGATGACGGTGATATCATCCCCCACCCGCACCCCCAGATTTTCCGCGAGGCCAGACCCGATGGCAACCGCATTCGCCCCCGGCGCCAGCTGCGCCATATCGCCCGCCACCAGCTTGGGGCGCAGCCCGGCGATGTCCTCCGCCGTATTGCCGCGCACGACAATCGCCTGCACCCGCCCGCCATATGTCGCCAGCAGGGGCTGCTCGATCAAGGGCGAGGCATGGGTCACTCCCGGCGTGGCACGCACCTCGGCCAGCACGGCCTGCCAATTGTCCAGCCGCCCGCCATAGGCCTGTATCACCGCATGGCCGTTCAATCCGACGATCTTGTCGAACAGCTCCGCGCGAAAGCCGTTCATCACGCTCATCACCACCACCAGCGCCGCGACGCCCAGCATGACAGCGACCAGACTAATACCCGCCACCAGCGCGATAAAGGCCTCTCCGCGCCCCGGCAGCATGTACCGTTTGGCGATGGTCCATTCGAATTTTGTGAGGGCAAAGGGGGGCGTTAACAGCATGCCCCGCGCCTAGCACAATCGGCGCCAGCGACAAGCCCCACCCGCCCTATGGCAACAGTTGATAATCAATCGAGACAGCCACCGTGTCGATCATCCAGCCGGCCTTCACCTCTTCGCCGCCGCTGCGGTCGAACAACGATATCAGCTGAGTTACATCACTGAGGGCGATCGTAGGCTTTGTGTTGGCCACCCGCAACACCTTGCCCAGATGGCGGTGCACGGCTGCGGCATAGGCCTCTGCATCTGTCTGTCCATTGGCAAAGGCCTGTGCCACGGCTTGACTATGAACAGCCACGCGATTGAGCTGGATATATTTGGTGTTGAAATCGCCATTCGACAGCATGGCACTAACCCACCGCAGTTTTTTGAGATCACGCAGAGTGAGCGTCAACGTTGCAGATGCGTCAACGGTTTCGGAATCCTTGTCGACTTCGCTTGGGACGACGGTGGCTACACGTGGGGGTTTAACCTTCGCTACTTTGGCGGCGGCGGCGGCGGCCGCATCGGCAGCGGCAGCGGCATCACGCACCTTGTCGGCGGCGTCTGTTGAATCGGAGTCTTTGGTGACGGGCAACGCCCCCCACACGATATCCTCCCTAGCGATACCCAGCGCCACCAAAGCCATATTCATATCGGTCTTGGTCTTTGCCAAGCCGGCATCAGCCTCGGCCTGGCTGGGGCCGCTGGCCTTGATCACGCCGGAAATCTTGGCCATCGCTAGCGAGGCCGTTCCTTGCGCCTCAATATGCAGCACCGCGCCGTCATCGGCCAGCGCCGCGCCGGGGATCATCAGCAGAATTGCCGCGCCGCATAGCATCACATTTTTCATAACTTCCCTCCACAGCAACTCCGCCCGCAGCATACACACAATCGCCCCCAACCCAAGACTTGCCTTCGCGCCCCCAAAGGGCCAAACGCCCAGCCAACCCAGCCTGCCACGAATCGGAAACCAAACTGTGCCTCACCACATGCCCTGGGACGTTGATGGCGACGTTGATGGCGATAAGCTGCACGAAGAATGCGGCATTTTCGGCGTCATCGGCGTCAAGGACGCCGCCGCCACGGTCGCACTCGGCCTGCACGCATTGCAACACCGGGGGCAGGAAGCCGTCGGCATCGTCAGCTTTGACGGGGACGAGTTCTACGCCCACCGCGGCAACGGCCATGTCGCGCAGGTGTTCCACGGCCCCCAGGCGTTCGACGGACTAACCGGCAATATGGCATCGGGCCATGTGCGCTATTCGACCACCGGCGGATCGGGCCTGCGCAATGTGCAGCCGCTGTTCGCAGACCTCGCGTCGGGCGGGTTCTCGATCGCGCATAACGGCAATATCTCCAACGCGATGCACCTGAAGCATGAACTGGTGCGCAAGGGGTCCATCTTCCAATCGACCTCGGATACAGAGGTGATCATCCACCTCGTCGCCACCTCGCGCTATCCGACCCTGCTCGACCGGTTCGTCGATGCGCTGCGGCTGGTCGAGGGCGCCTATTCGCTGATCTGCATGACGCCGCAGGGCATGATCGCGGTGCGCGATCCGCTGGGCATCCGCCCGCTGGTGATGGGCCGTTTGGGCAGCGGCGTGGTGTTTTCGTCGGAAACCGTCGGCCTCGACGTGGTCGGCGCCGAATTCATCCGCCAGATCGAACCCGGCGAAATGGTCGAGGTCGATCACAAAGGCGTCGTCTCCAGCCACCGCCCATTCGGCCAATGCGCGCCCAAGCCCTGCATTTTTGAACACGTCTATTTCAGCCGCCCCGACTCGGTGCTGGACGGGCGTTCGGTCTATGAAGTGCGCAAGGCCATCGGCAAGGAACTGGCCAAGGAATCCCCCGCCCCCGTCGATCTGGTTATCCCGGTGCCCGACAGCGGCGTGCCGGCGGCCATCGGTTACGCCCAGCAATCGGGCATTCCGTTCGAGCTGGGGATTATCCGGTCGCACTATGTCGGCCGCACCTTCATCCAGCCATCTGACGGCGCGCGCAACGCCGACGTCAAACGCAAACACAACGCCAACCGCGCGCTGGTAGAGGGCAAGCGCATCGTCCTCATCGACGATTCGATCGTGCGCGGCACCACCAGTTTGAAAATCGTCCAGATGATGCGCGACGCCGGCGCCGCCGAGGTCCACATGCGCGTCGCCAGCCCGCCGACCGAGCATAGCTGTTTCTACGGCGTCGATACCCCCGAACGGAACAAGCTTCTCGCCGCCCGCATGGATCTGGCAGCAATGGCCGAGTATATTCAGGCCGACAGCCTCGCCTTCGTCTCCATCGACGGCCTCTACCGCGCGGTGGGCGAACCCCAGCGCAACGCCAAATGCCCGCAGTTCTGCGACGCCTGTTTCAGCGGCGAATACCCCACGCCGCTCACCGATTTCGCCGACCGCACCCCATCGCCCCAGTTGAACCTGTCAGGCGATCCCAAGCCCGGCAAAGGCGCGAAATGACCAAGCCCTTCTCCGGCCAGTTGGCGCCCGGCCGTCGGTTTGACGGCCAACTGGCCTTAGTCACCGGCGCCAGTCGCGGCATCGGCGCCGCCACGGCAGAGGCCCTCGCCGCCGCCGGCGCGCATGTCATCCTCACCGCCCGCACCGCTTCCGCGCTGGAGGCCGTCGAGGAACGCATCAACGCGGCAGGGGGGCACGCCACCATCGCCCCGATGGATCTGGCCGAACCCGACGCCATCGCCCGCCTCGCCGCCGCCATCGGCACCCGCTGGAACGCGCTGGACATCATGGTGATAAACGCCGCCGTGCTGCCCGAACTGACCTCGGTCGCCGACATCGACCAAAAGGCGTTCTCCAAGGCGCTGACCGTCAACGTCTTGGCCACCCAGGCCTTGCTGGCACAGTTCGACCCGCTGCTGCGCCGCAGCGCCGGCGCCCGCGTGATCGGCCTCACCAGCAGCGTCGCCGCCGCCCCGCGCGCCTTCTGGGGCGCCTATGCCGCCTCCAAGGCCGCCTTCGAGGTGCTGCTGACCACCTACGCCGCCGAGGTCCGCAACCTGTCCAAGGTGCGCGTGGCCATCGTCAACCCCGGCGCCACCCGCACCAAAATGCGCGGCGCAGCCTTCCCCGGCGAGGACCCCGCCAGCGTCAAACCGCCAGAAGTCGTGGCGGAACGTCTGGTGGCGCTGCTGGCCGAACCCTTCGCCAGCCCCCATCACGAGAGCCTGCCCGCGCATTGAAGCGCCGCGTTTGGTTAACCTGTTGATGCTGTCCGCTAACCGGGCCGCCTAACCGCATCTGTGAACCCGGCTGCAACCACATCCCGCTATCATCGCCCATCGGGACCGTCTGCCTGTGCCGACGCCCCTATGGAAGCACGACCATGACCGAGTTCACCCCCAAAACGCACTTCGCCAGCGGCAACGGACACAGCTGCGGGCAAGCCTCCTACTTCATCGCCGCACAGGAAGATCGCTGCGCCCCGCGTGAGGCGATCGGCATTCCCGCCGTCTTGCGCCCATCGGGCGGGCGCGGCTTTCAAACCGAGCTGCGCGACATCTCCATCGCCGGATTTTCCTCCGTCGCGGTGGTGCGGATGGCGCCGGGCACGCTCTGTTGGCTCAGCCTCCCCGGCCTCTCGCCACAGCAATGCGAGGTGGCGTGGTGGGCGGACAGCACGGTGGGCTGCGCCTTCACGCAGATGCTCAGCCCATTCGTGCTGGAGGCACTGCTGGCCCGCCGGGGTTAGACCCCCGCCCCATCAAACCCCAGACAGCGGCCCCTGATCCTGCGGCGAAACCGTCCACGTCTGCCCCTTGGCGAGCAGCCGGGCGAGGTCGGTGTTTTTGCCGGTGCGGGCGACCTCGTCCTGCGCCAGAACCTCACCTTCATAGGTGGGTTTGGGGTCGTCATAGATCACCCCCAGCGCCATCGGGAACGGCCCAAATTCCAGCTCCACCAGCATATGCGCGACGCTGCGGTTGGTGACATCGTGGGTGATGACACCCGCCGCCTGATGGTCGGGCGTTCCATCGTCCTTGGCAACCACATCCACCACTTTCAGGCGCAATGTGGCGTGGTCCAGCGCGATGCCCTTGGTGCCCTTCGCGAACACCATAGGCTCGCCGTTTTTCAGCCATAGCTGGCGGTCCTCGGCGCCCTTGGGGGCGGCGAAATCCTCGAACACATCCTTGTTATAGACGATGCAGTTCTGGAAAATCTCGACAAACGCCGCGCCCTGATGCGCGTGCGCCGCCTTCAACACCTCGGGCAGGTTTTTCGACACATCGAACCCGCGCGCCACAAACCGCGCCCCCGCCCCCAGCGCAAAGGCGCATGGGCTGGCCGGGCGGTCCACGCTGCCCAGCGGCGTCGAGGGCGACTGCGTGCCCTGACGGCTGGTGGGCGAATATTGGCCCTTGGTCAGGCCGTAAATCTCGTTGTTGAACAGCATGATCTGGCAGTTGAGGTTGCGCCGCAGCAGATGCATCGTATGGTTGCCGCCGATCGACAGGCCATCGCCGTCGCCGGTCACCAGCCAGATATCCAGCTCCGGATTGGCCAGCTTGATCCCCGTCGCCACCGCCGGCGCGCGGCCGTGGATGGTGTGGAAACCATAAGACGCCATGTAATAGGGAAACCGCGAGGAACAGCCGATGCCGCTGACAAACATGGTTTTTGCCGGGTCGCTGCCCAGATCCACCAAGGTCCGCTGCACCGCCTTCAAGATCGCGTAATCGCCGCAACCGGGGCACCAGCGCACCTCTTGGTCGCTCTCCCAATCCTTGATCGTCAGCTTGGCTACAGGGGTCATGTCGTTCATGCCAGCGCTCCTTCAATCGCGGCTTCGATCTCGGCAATCGTAAAGGGCTGGCCGGAGACCTTGTTGAGCGGCTTGGCATCGACCAGAAACTGATCGCGCAGCACGGTTTTCAACTGGCCGGTGTTCATTTCGGGCACCAGGATCTTGCCGTAACCCTTCAGCAAATCACCCAAATTCGCCGGCATTGGCCAGATGTGGCGGATGTGGATATGCGCCACATCCAGCCCCCGCGCCCGCGCCCGTTTCACCGCCTGATGGATCGGGCCATAGGTGCTGCCCCAGCCCACCACCGCCAGCTTGGCACCGGCCGAACCCTGCGACACGGCCTGCGGCGGAATATGCGCGGCGATGCCATCGATCTTGGCCTTGCGCGCCTCGGTCTGCGCGGCATGGGTCGCCGGCGCGTAATCGAGATCGCCGGTATCAATCGCCTTTTCGATGCCGCCGATGCGGTGCATCAATCCGGGCGTGCCGGGCTTGATCCAAGGCCGCACGCCGTTGGCATCGCGTTTATAGGGTAGAATTTTACCGCCCTCGCCATTGGCCGCGTCCAGAAAACTCACCGGGAACGGCGTGAATGTGGCCGGGTCGGGCACCTTCCACGGCTCGGCGGCGTTGGCGATATAGCCATCGGTCAGCAGCATCACCGGCGTCATGAATTGCACCGCCAGACGGCAGGCCTCAATCGCGCATTCAAACGCATCACCGGGGGATGCCGCCGCGATCACCGGCATCGGCGCATCGCCATTGCGGCCATAAACCGCCTGATAGAGGTCTGACTGCTCGGTCTTGGTCGGCAGACCAGTCGACGGCCCGCCGCGCTGCGAATTGACGATCACCAGCGGCAATTCGGTCATGATCGCCAGCCCCATCGCCTCGCCCTTCAGCGCGATGCCGGGGCCCGACGACGAGGTCACCCCCAACTGCCCCGCATAGGACGCGCCAATGGCAGAGGCGATCGCGGCGATTTCATCCTCGGCCTGAAAGGTGGTGACGCCGAACTCTTTCAGCTTCGCCAGATAATGCAAAATCGCACTGGCCGGGGTGATCGGATAGCCGCCGAAGAACATCTTCAGCCCCGACAACTGCGCCCCCGCCACCAAGCCGAGGCTGATCGCCTCCGCGCCGGTGATGGTGCGGTAGAGGCCCGGTTCGCTGGCCACGGGGGGGATGTGTTGCTGACGCACCTGCCCGCCGATTTCCGCCGTCTCGCCATAAGCATGGCCCGCGTTCAGCGCCGCAATATTGGCATCGGCCAGCACCGGGTTCTTGGCGAATTTACCCTTCAACCAGTCGATCAAGGGCTGGCGATCCCGGTCGAACATCCACAGCGCCAGACCCAGCGTCCACATATTCTTGCAGCGCAGAGCCTCCTTGTTGCCCAGGCCGAACGGCTTCACCGCCTCCAGCGTCAGCGCCGAAATATCAAACGCCAACAACGTCCACTTCGCCAGACTTCCATCCTCCAGCGGATTCGCCGCGTATTTCGCCTTATCGAGGTTGCGCGTGGTAAACTCGCCGCTGTCGGCAATAATCAACCCGCCGGTCTTCAGCGCGCCGACGTTCATCTTCAGCCCCGCCGGGTTCATCGCCACCAGCACATCCGGCTGATCGCCCGCCGTGGTAATCTCTGTACTGCCGAAATTGATCTGGAACGCGGAGACGCCAAACAAGGTCCCCTGCGGCGCGCGGATTTCCGCCGGAAAGTCCGGAAAAGTCGCCAGATCATTGCCCGACAGCGCGGTCGACAGCGTAAACTGCCCCCCCGTCAGCTGCATCCCGTCGCCCGAATCACCCGCAAAACGTACCACAACGGAGTCCGCAACCTGCGTCTTATCGGCCAATACTGTCGCCATTTTCTTCCTTCCTGCACCGGCGCCGGGCCGCGAAGCCCATCGCCAGCTTTATCCTGCGCCCCGCCTTTGACCTTGCGCCATGTCATGACCAGCCAGAAAATCTGTCAGGCCGGAAATCTGCGCAATACCCGCAATGGGGCCCGCAAATCGGGCATTGCGGCGGGTGTTCCTCAATAATCTGTCCAAACGCCGCGCGCGCCTCCTAGTCAAGCGTCAATCGACGGCCTATCTGGGGCGCATGATGATTTCCCACCCGATTCCGCCGATGTCACCCTCTTTCACCGCAAAGGCGCGGCCATGATGGACCACAGCGCCCTGCCCTATCGCCCCTGCGTCGGCGTGATGCTGGTCAATGCCGATGGCCAGGTTTTCGTTGGCCAACGCATCGACGGCTCCAGCAGCGAGGGCGATTTCTGGCAAATGCCCCAGGGCGGCATCGACAAGGGCGAGGATGTCCGCGAGGCGGCCCTGCGCGAGCTGTTTGAGGAAACCGGCGTGGCGGCGGACAAAGTCACCGTGCTGGCCCAAACCCGCGAGGAACACCTGTACGACCTGCCGCCGGAACTGATCGGCAAGCTGTGGAAGGGCAAATATCGCGGCCAGCGCCAGCATTGGCTGTTGATGCGCTTTACGGGTGCGGACGCCGATGTGCGGCTGGATGCCCACGGCACCCCCGAATTTTGCGCGTGGAAATGGGTCGATGCAGAGACCCTGCCCGACCTGATCGTTCCGTTTAAGAAACGCGTTTATCGTGCTGTTCTGGAAGAATTTCGCGGGTTGATTTAAGGGGATAGCCGCGATGAACGCGAAGGTAGCACTTGCAGTTGGTCTTTGCGTTCTGGTCGGCGGCTGCAACCGCGCCGACGATGTAGACGCCGGCCCCGCCCACAAAACGCAGGGCCGCTATTCGGGGATTGGCATCTACGAAGCCGGCCCCCTGTGGAGCAAACTCGCGGACCAACCCATCGCCAAAGATCCCAAAGTGGCGAAGCTATCGGATGACCAACACATCATCGTCGTCGTCGACGGCATCACCGGCGAAGTCCGTCAGTGTGGTGATCGCAGCGGCTTTTGCGTTGCCATGAATCCGTGGGCGAATGGCAGCGCTGGGCCAGTTCAATTACCCGTCAAACTCAGCGAGCATGGAGCCAGCACGAAGGCAGATGAGGTTTCATCAGCAGCCCCCGAAGAAACGCCCCCTAATTCGCGCTGACCTTGGCGGTAGGCTTCAGCGCCTCGGCGGTCACCACCTGAGGCTGGGCGGCGCGCTGGATCGCCTCCGCTAACCCACGCGACTGCGAACAATCAGACCCGCACAGGCCCTGCAACTGCGCCAAACGCGCGCGCGCTTTCTCGGTGGCGCCCTTTTCGGCCAAGGCCCCGCCCTCGCCCGCCAAGGCGTCCAAATTCTGCGGATCGCGCGTCAGAACCATGCGGTAATAATGCAGCGCCTTGCCCTGCATCCCGTCCGTCCGCGCCGCCTGCGCCAGACCCAGCACCAGGCTGCTGTTGCCGGGGGCCAGCGTCAAGGCGGCCTCGAATTCATCGGTGGCCTGCGCCGAATTGCCCGCTGACAAGGCCGCCGCCCCCGCCGCCGCCAAAGCCGCCGCATGCGGGTCCAAGGGCGGCTCGGCGCTACGCCCGGTGCTGGCGCTGATCAGCACCACGAGCGACAAAGCGGCGGCGGCGGGGGCATAGCGCATCAACAGATCCTTGGGGCTGAGGGCGGACATCATGACGCCTGCTATCACAGCGCCGTCAGCCTTGCGACGAAAAAGGCGCCCCCGGCGCCGTGGCCCGCCCGATGAAAAACCCATCCGTGCCATCGCGCACCGGGCTGAGGCGAACCCCCTGCCCGCGCGGAGTTCCCGCGCCCAGATCCAGCCCCTGTGCCCGCCAAGCGGGATGCCGCGTCAGGAAGCCGTCAAACTGCCCCGCCCCCTCGGCATCGAGCAGCGAACAGGTGACGAAAATCAGCCTTCCGCCGGGCCTCACCAACCCCGCCGCCACATCCAGCAACCGCGCCTGCAAAGCCACCACCCGCGCCAGCTCGGCCGGGTTCAGCCGCCAGCGCGCATCAGGCCCGCGCCGCCACGTCCCGGTGCCGCTGCAAGGCGCATCGATCAGCACCGCATCCACCGCGCCCTCCAGATCCGCCAGCCCCGCCCTCTCGCGCCCGCCATCCAGCAAGCGCGTCTCCGCCATCGCCCCCGCCCGCGCCGCACGCGGAGCCAAACGCGCCAGCCGCGCCCGGTCGGCATCGCATGCGATCAGCCGCCCCCGGCCCTCCATCATCGCCGCCAGCGCGAGGGTCTTGCCGCCCGCCCCCGCGCACAGATCCACCACCGTCTCGCCGGGCCGCGCCGCCACCGCCAGACAGGCCAGTTGCGATCCCGCATCCTGCACCTCGATTAGGCCATCGGCGAAGGCAGGCCATTGCTCCACCGGCGATCCCGGCGGCAAGCGCAGGCCATGCGGCGCCAGCAAAGCCTCGCCCGCCACTGGCAGTTCCAGCGCATCGCGCGAGGCCTTCAGCGCATTCACCCGAATATCCAGCGGCGCGCGCCCCAACAAAGCCTCGGCCTCCGCCCCCTCCACGCCCGATGCGCGCAAGGCGTCCTCCAGCCAAGCCGGCGCCACCCCGCCCTCGGCCACAACCTCGCCCGCCGCGATGGGGGCCGGCGCATGGGGGCCGCCATCGAACAAATCCGCCAAGGCATCGTCGCAGGAAACCAGCCGCAACATCGCCGCCCGCCCGCTCACCGGCACCGGCCCGCACACCCGGATCGCCCGGTACACCAATTCCCGCACGCTGCGCCGGTCGCCGCTGCCCGCATAACGCCGCGCCCGGAACCATTCGGAAAGGATACGATCCGCCGGAGCCCCGCCCCGCAAGCTCGCCGCGATCACGGCATCCAGTACCTCTATGGCAGCCTGTACGCGGGCGGATGGGGTCATCTAGGAAGGCCTTTTAAGGTGAAGATGCGAGGGGGAGTCTGATGTGCTCGCATTGCGTGAAGCGCAATGCTCCGGGCCCCTCGCGCTCCCATTACTTAGCGATGTTGTGCTTCGGTGACACCTTACGCCACGTTTCCGCGCCGCAGGCTTTAAAGTCTCTTCGCGGCAAGGCGTAACATCGCCAACGACACGCAAAACCAAAAATCCGGGGAGCGCGAGGTGGTAACCCCCTCGCATCTTCACCCTTAAACCCCTTAACCCCTACCCCCGCGTCGGATAATTCGGCGCCTCGCGGGTGATGGTCACGTCGTGGACATGGCTCTCGGAAAGGCCGGCGTTGGTGATCCGCACGAAGCGCGCGCCCTTGCGCAGATCATCGATGGTGGCGCTGCCGGTATAGCCCATCGCGGCCTTGATGCCGCCGACCAGCTGGTGGATGACATCCTTGGCGGGGCCTTTGTAGGGCACTTGGCCTTCGATACCTTCGGGCACCAGCTTCATCTGGTCCTTGATGTCCTGCTGGAAATAGCGGTCGGCGGAGCCGCGCGCCATGGCGCCGACGCTGCCCATGCCGCGATAGGCCTTGTAGGCCCGGCCTTGGTAGAGGAACGTCTCGCCCGGCGCTTCCTCGGTGCCGGCCAGAAGCGAGCCGACCATGATCGTGCTGGCGCCGGCGGCCAAAGCCTTGGCGGCATCGCCAGAGGTACGCAGGCCGCCATCGGCGATCACCGGAACGCCTGATTTTTCGGCTTCTTCGGCGGCTTCCATGACGGCGGTCAGCTGCGGCACGCCGACGCCAGCGACGATCCGCGTGGTGCAGATAGAGCCCGGCCCGATGCCCACCTTCACCCCGTCGGCACCGGCGTCGATCAACGCGCGGGCGGCCTCTGCGGTGGCGACATTTCCGGCGACGACCTGCACATTGCCCAGTTTCTTCAGCCGTTCGACGGCGCGGGCGACATCGCGGTTGTGGCCGTGGGCGGTGTCGATGATGATCACATCGCATTCGGCGGCCAGCAGCGCCTCGCTGCGTTCAAAGCCCTTGTCGCCCACGGTGGTCGCGGCGGCAACGCGCAGCCGGCCCTTGTCGTCCTTGGTGGCGGAGGGGTAGGTGACGGCCTTTTCCATGTCCTTGACGGTGATCAGCCCGACGCAATGATAGGCACTATCGACCACCAGCAGCTTCTCGATCCGGCGCTGGTGCAGCATGCGGCGCGCCTCTTCCTGCGCCACACCGATGCTGACGACGGCAAGGTTATCCTGCGTCATCAATTCGCGCACCGGCTGATCGGGGTTGACGGCAAAGCGCACGTCGCGGTTCGTCAGGATGCCGACCAGCTTGCCCGATTTTTCCACCACCGGGATGCCGCTGATGCGGTTGGCGGCCATGATGGCGCGCGCCTCGCCCAGCGTGGCATCGGGGGCGATGGTGATGGGGTTGACCACCATGCCGCTCTCAAACCGCTTGACGCTGCGCACGGCGGCGCATTGCTGTTCGATGGTCAGGTTACGGTGCAGCACGCCGATGCCGCCCAGCTGCGCCATGACAATCGCCATATCGCTCTCGGTCACGGTGTCCATCGCCGAGGAGATCACCGGGATATTCAGGCTGATGCCGCGCGTCAGGCGGGTGCGCGTATCGGCCATCGACGGCACAATGTCCGACTCGGCGGGACGCAGCAGAACGTCGTCGAAGGTAAGGCCGAGGGGAATATCCATGAGCGCCACTTGATCCTATGCTGACAGGCCCCTGCGGGCCTTGGGTGCCCCCCCAAGTGTGTGTGAGGGGGGATTCGTGGCGGCCCATGTAACCAAGACGGCCCCAATGTGCCAGTGCCTTTGTGAAGGCGCGGCCATAAACAACAACGCGGGCGGCAGCCGAAGCCACCACCCGCGTCGCAGGTTGTTGAGCGCTGACGCTTAGGCAGCAGGCGCAGCAGCGGCAGCCGGCTTGGGCTTGGGCTTCATCTTCATGCGCGACATCAGGCTGGGCTTGGCAGCGGCAGGCTTGGCGGCGGTTGCAGCCATCGCGGGCTTGGCAGCGGCGGCCTTGGCCTTGGTCTTGCCCTTGGCAACATATTGCGCAGCCGGAACCGCACCGGGCGAGCCGCACTTGGCGAACTTGCCGGTGGCCTGATTGCGGCACTGGCCAGCAGCGTCAGCGGTGGCGGGCAGAGCAATGATGGCGAGCATGGCGAGCGGAAGCAAAATCTTCTTCATGGGTAACCCTCCTAGGCGCATATCGCGCCGGAATGCAGTGCTATTGCCCCGGTGCTTTCTCGTCAATGAACCAAATGGGTCCGGGAATGTAAAGTCACGTAAATCTTTGCAAGGCGCGGCCCGTTACTTGCCAGGATATTTGTGAACATCCGCGAAAAACCGTACCAAGCCGACGTTGAACACCACATCCTGCGCCGCGCCGCCATATTCGATTGTCGGCTTCATCACATCACTTGGTCGGTGATAGTCCGTATCAAAGTAACGCGCCAACCGCGCCGCATCACCATAAGCCGATGTCACCATCACCGCCGGCACATCATGGTGCAGCAGCACCCAGCCATCCTGCCGGCGCAGCAGATCGCTGGTCGGGCCGCTGGCCAGATCGGCGGAAACCAGCGCGCGGTGCTGTTCGCGGGCCACCTGCGCTATGCCGGCATCCAGCGGCGTCAGCCCCCGGCCCACCACGCCGCTGGGCGCGCCCGCCGGGGCAATCGCCACGCTGTCGAGGTTGAAGGCGGCAACCACCTTGCCCAGCGGCAGCGGCGGCTTTTCGGCAAAAGCCTCCGCGCCCAGCAGGCCCAGCTCCTCGGCTGTGGTGGCGACGAAATAAACATCGCGATCGGGCGGCGGGCCTTTGACAAGGCGGCGGGCGATCTCGATCATCGCGGCGACCCCGCTGGCATTGTCAATCGCGCCGTTGCAGATCAGATGTTCGGCGGGCGCCTGCGCACAGGTGCCGAAATGATCCCAATGCGCCATCACCAGCACCGCGCCGGCCCCCGGATTTTTGCCGGGCAGGCGGGCGATGGCGTTGTGCGTATGGATGGTGGTCTCGCGCGTCGTCGCCTCCAGACTAGCGGTCAGGTCCAGCAGATGCGGCGTGAAGCCGGGACGGGCCGCCTCGGCCTGCAAGGCGGCCAGATCCGGCGCGCCCCCCAGCAGGCGCTCAAAGCCCTTGGCGGTGACAAAGCCTTCCAGATCGCCGCCCAAGGCCTCACTGGCCAGCGCATAGCCCGCCCGTTTGCGCCGCGCGACCACGCTGGCCAGCGTGCGTTCTCCGTCCAGCACCGTCAGCACCGCGGCCGCCCCCGCCGCCAGCAGAGCATTCTGCCGCGTGCTGTTCTGGGCTGAAATCTCCGCGCTGGCACCCGCAGCAGCCCCCGCGCCGTCGAGCAGCACCGCCACACGCCCTTCCAGTTCGGTCCGCGCGGGCAGCGGCCCCCGCCCGGTGCCGACAAACAGCAGCGGCGCCCCCTCGATCAAGGCGCGCCTGCCCGATGTCAGCACCAGCGCATCCTCCGCCGGCAAGGTCAGCAAATGCCCCCCCCGGCGAAACTGCGCCACCGAAGCGGCCGGTTCCCGCGCCAGCACCGTTACGGGCGCGAACCAAGGGTGGCCGGGGTCATTGGTGCCCGACACCAGCCCCATATCGAACCATTGCTTGGCGATATAGCGCAGCGTTTTGGCCTCACCCGCCGTCCCCGGCTCGCGGCCCGCGAAATCGTCGCTGGCCAGCACCGCCATGTGGGCGCGCAATTGCCCCATCAAAGCGGCGTCAGGCTTGGCGGCGACAGGCGCGGCGCACAGCAGGGCCGCCAGCACCGCAACGCCCCCCCCAATGCCCCAACGGCTGATCGCTTGCCCCGCACGTGTCATCGCGGCAATGCTACACCAAAGCCCCGGCGCGGCAAGATCGCCCGCATCCCGTCCGGTGAATTTGCCGAGGTGTTGCAGATGTGTGCGCCACAGATTTCTTGGGATCGACTTGCGGGCCGCCGCCCTGCTAGGCCCACCCACCTATGACCGAAGACCTATCCCAGCTTTCCCCCGCCGAGACTGATGTGCTGCGCCTGCTGGCGGCGGGACATACGGTCAAGAGCATCGCCGTCCAGCTTGGCCGCACCGAAGGCTCGATCAACGAACGCCTGCGCGAGGCCCGACGCAAGACCGGCGCCGCCAGCAGCCGGGAACTGGCACGGCGGGTGATGGCCGACATGCCGCCCCAAGAAAATTGTGACCAATTTATCGATCTTCCCCCCACGCCCCCCGAGGTGCCACCTGCCAACACCCCCAGTCCCGCATCCCGCCGGGCTTGGTGGATAGGAGGAACGATCATGGTCCTAGGTTTGGTTTTGGCCGGCGCGCTGGCGCTGGGGGGTGTGCCGGGGGCAGGGAACCGTATTTCAGACTTCCACGTGCAAAATAGCCCCGAACTCACCCAATACCTAGCGGACACCGATGCCCAAACGCGGGAACATGAACGTCAATTTCAGGCGCAGCTCGGCACCAGCCCCACCGATCATACTTCCATGCGGATATCGAATGAAGTCATGAACTTCATGCAGAAAAATGCCTTGAATGGAAAAGTGGATGTCGCTTGCGGGGCCACCATGTGCCGCGCGTTTTCCAAACTGAACTTTTCAAAGGCCCACAGTACCACCGAAAAAACGATGGAAGACCTACAAGATATCTATTTGAAATTTGGTTCTCGCAGTTACTTTCGGATGGCCAATCATTCGATGTCATTCGCAGCGGACGGCATCCAGGTCAATCAACAGGGCAACGGCAGTCAGGACGTACTGCTGCTCTCCTATTGGCGCAGGCGGTCATAGCCCCAAACAAAAAGGCCGGGGCGTCACCACCCCGGCCTTTCTTCAATCCCAGTCTTAGCCGATCAATAAACCCGCTTCTTCGGCTTGATATACTCCGCGTCGTCCGTCAGGGTATATTCGTGCACCGGGCGGTAATCGAGTTTGACCTCTCCGCCCTTTCCGCCCCAGCCGTTGAACCAGGTGGCAGTGTGCTTCATCCATTCGGCATCGTTGCGATCGGGGAAGTCCTCATGCGCGTGGGCGCCGCGGCTTTCCTTGCGGTTGTGGGCGCTGTGCAGGGTGACGGTGGCCTGCGCGATCAAATTATCCAGCTCCATCGTCTCCACTAGATCGGAGTTCCAGATCAGGCTGTTATCCGACACATGCAGGTCGTTCATCCGCTCATAGGTCTTGGCTAGCTGCGCCTTGCCCTCGGCCATCAGCTCGTCGGTGCGGAACACGGCGCAATGCGTTTGCATATTGCGCTGCATCTCGGTGCGGACCTCCGCCGTGGGCGATCCGCCCTTGGCATTGCGGAAATGATCCAGACGGGTCAGCGACAGATCGGCGCTGTCCTTGGGCAGTTCAGCGTGGCTGGTGCCGGGCTTGATCAGTTCCTTCAACCGGTGCCCAGCGGCGCGGCCAAACACCACCAGATCGATCAGCGAGTTCGAACCCAAACGGTTGGCGCCATGCACCGACACGCAGGCCGCCTCGCCCACCGCGAACAGGCCGGGGACGATGGTTTCGGGGTTACCGTCGGCGCCGATGGTGACCACCTCGCCGTGGTAATTGGTGGGAATGCCGCCCATGTTGTAATGCACCGTCGGGCAGACCGGCAAAGGCTGGCGGGTCAGGTCAACGCCGGCAAAGATCTTGCCGCTCTCGGTGATGCCGGGCAGACGTTCGGCCAGCACCTTGGGGTCGATATGGTCGAGGTGCAGATAGATATGGTCGCCATGCGGACCGACCCCGCGCCCGGCGCGCATTTCCAGCGCCATCGACCGCGACACCACATCGCGCGATGCCAGATCCTTGGCGGAGGGCGCATAACGCTCCATGAAGCGTTCGCCCTCGGAATTGGTGAGGTAACCGCCCTCGCCGCGCGCGCCCTCGGTGATCAGCACGCCCGCGCCGTAGATGCCGGTGGGGTGGAACTGCACGAATTCCATGTCCTGCAGCGGCAGGCCCGCACGCAGCACCATGCCGCCGCCGTCGCCGGTGCAGGTATGCGCGCTGGTGGCTGTGTAATAGCTGCGGCCATAACCGCCGGTCGCCAGCACCACGCCCTTGGCGCGGAAACGGTGGATCGTGCCGTCATCCATGCAGAGGGCAATCACGCCGACGCATTTGCCCTGATCCATAATCAGATCGATGGCGAAATATTCGATGAAGAAATCGGCGTCATACTTCAGGCTCTGCTGATACAGCGCGTGGAGCATCGCGTGGCCGGTGCGGTCGGCGGCGGCGCAGGTGCGCTGCACCGGCGGGCCTTCACCCATGTTCTGCATGTGGCCACCAAAGGGCCGCTGATAGATCGTGCCATCGGCGTTGCGCGAAAAGGGCACGCCGGCGTGCTCCAGTTCGTACACAGCAGCCGGGGCCTCGCGCACCATATATTCGATGGCGTCCTGATCGCCCAGCCAGTCAGAGCCCTTGACGGTATCGAACATATGCCACGTCCAGTGGTCGGGCGTGTTGTTTTGCAAGGACGCCGCGATGCCGCCCTGCGCCGCGACCGTGTGGCTGCGGGTGGGGAAAACCTTGGTGATGCAGGCGGTGCGCAGACCCGCCTCGGCGCTGCCCATGGTGGCGCGCAGGCCAGACCCGCCGGCGCCGACCACGACGGTGTCATAGGTGTGGTCGATAATCTTGTAAGCAGCGGTCATTTACGCGGCTCCCATTGTGGTGCCAAGGGCAAGGCGGATCACGCAGAACAGGCCAAAGCCGGCGCCTGCGAAAGTGGCGAGATTGAGCAAGGCGATCACGGCAAATTTGTTGCCCGATGTGTGGATATAATCCTCCAGCATCACCTGCACGCCCAAACGCGCATGCCAAAAGCCGCAAATAATCAGCAGCCCCATCGCGCAGGCCGGCAAGGGCCGCGCGATCCAGTCATGCACGCTCGCATAGCTGAGGTCCGGCAGACACAGCAGCGATACCACCAGCCAAGTGCTCGCCACCGCAAGACCGACGGCGGTAAAGCGCTGCACCAGCCAGTGATGCGCCCCGTGATGCGCCGAGCCAAGCCCGCGCACCTGCCCCAAAGAGGTTCCGTTACCCATGTTTCAAGCCCCGTGGTGAAGCATCACCGCCCAAAAGGCGATGGTGAGGAGAATAGCGATCAGCGGCGTCAGGATCGACCACAATTGGTTACGCTCCAGTTCGAACCCCGCGCCCATATCCAGCACGAAGTGGCGGATACCGCTGCAAAAATGGTTGAAAAACGCCCATGACAGCCCGACCAAAACCAGCTTGCCGGGGATCGATCCCGCAACGGCAGCGAATTTGGCATAGGCCACCGGCCCGCCAGCCAGCGCCGCCAGCCAGCACAGCAATGTCGCCAGCCCGACAAAAGCCAGCCCATTGCCGGTGACGCGGTGCAGGATCGACACCCGCATCGCCCATGTCCATCGCCATATCTGCAAATGCGGAGAGAGTGGGCGGGCTTTATTGGCCATCTTGTCGGTTCCCTTTGCGCGGGGGGTGGTCGAGGCGGACTCAGCCACAGAGGCCAAAATCCTTCGCGCACACCCCTTAGCCAAATTGCCGCGCGGTGCAAGTCGCCACAATACACGGCTTTGGTAGGGGGCCCGTTTTCATACCGGGTTTATTGCACCACGGCGCGCCCGGTGACGTGCTGCTCCGCGTCCACCGCCTGCTGCACCGCGCGGTAGAGCGCGACGCGTTCCTCGAACAAGGGCCCTTCGTGGGTGGTGGGGTAATCGGCGTTGCTGGCGATGACGATTTTCCGCGCGGGGTCGATGAAGATCCCCTGCCCGAACAGCCCCCGCGCCGCATAGCTGCCATCGTCAAAGGTCCACCATTGATAGCCATAGCCGCGGTGTGCCTCTCCGATCGGTGCCTGCGTATGGGTGGCCTGCGCGATCCACTGGTCGGGCAGCGTGGGCTTTCCCCCAGGCCCCTCACCCGTCACGCGGCCACCATCCAGCATAAATTGCCCCATCCGCGCGAAATCGCCGATCGTCGCCGAAATGCAGCAGCCGCCGATCTCGTGCCCCGTAGTGTCCAGCACCCAGAAGCCATCCTTCTCCATCCCATAGGGCTGCCAGATTTTCTCGCCCAGATAGGCCGCCAGCGATTTATGCGTCGCCCGCATGACAATCGCGCCAATCAGGTTGGTTTCACCCGTCTTATACACCCATTTGGTGCCCGGCGCCGCCTCTCGCGGCAGATGCCGCATATAGGTAACGATCGCCTCCTGCCCCGCCACCGGGGTCACCTTGTCGAACTGCGCCACATCCGAATGCGGATCGGCATAGTCCTCGTTCCATTTGACGCCGCTGGTCATGGTCAGGATCTGGCGGATGCTGACCCCGTCATAGGCGGTGCCCTTGAACTCCGGGATGACATCGGTGACGGGTTCATCGACCGATTTGATATAGCCATCCCGGATCGCCGCGCCCAGCAGGGTCGAGGTGAAACTCTTGGCCACCGAGAAGCTGGTCCAGCGGTCCGTCGGGCCGTAACCCATGCCGAATTGCTGCAACCTCACCTTGCCATCGACCACCACCATCAGCGCCACGCCGCGCTGATGCGCCATAAAGCCGGCCACATCATAGGATAGCCCCAGCGGCGCCCCTTGCGCAAAGGCGTGGGTCTGCGCGCCCACCTTCATCTCGTGGTATTTCAGGCTGGGGATGTCCTCTAGATGGCGGAACGCGAAGTCGCGCTGCTCCACGCTCCACGCCAGAACATTACGGTCATGCGGGGCGTTCAGGGCGAATTTCACATAATCGCAGCCGCTGAGTAACAACAAGCCAGCAACCAAACCCGCAAAACGCCGTTTCATCCGCCCACTCCCCGCTTTCGCGCGAACCTGCCGGAGTTTGCCGCTTGGCGCAATCCCCCGGCGCGCCTATACGCGGCGGCTATGGCTGACACGACACCGCAAGACTGGACCCTCACCGCCACCGGCCCCCGCGCCCAGATCGAGGCCGCCTTGGTCGCGCATGAGGACGCCGAGGATTGGGACCACGATGTGATCCTCACCGGCTTTGAGGTTGCACCGGACCAGCCAGAGGAATGGCTGCTGACCGCCTATCTGCCACGCAAACCCTCGGCTGCCGACCGCAAGGCCATTGCCGCCCTGTTCGCCGGACCTGCGCCCAAACTGACCGCCACCCCCATCCCGGACGAGGATTGGGTGACGATCAGCCAAGAGGGGCTGGAGCCGATCCACGCCGGCCGCTTCGTCGTCCATACCCCAGAACACGCGCCGACGCCGGCGGATCTGGCGATGATGCCCGCCGGAATGCGCGCCTTTTGCATCCCCGCTAGCCGCGCCTTTGGCACCGGCCACCACGCCACCACCGCCGGATGTTTGGCCATGCTCAGCCGGATGCGGGCCAGCGGCCACCTGTTCCGCAACGTCGCCGACATCGGCACCGGCACCGGCTTGCTGGCCTTCGCCGCGCTGCATCTGTGGCCGCGTGCCCTCGCCACAGCGTCGGACATCGACCACGCCTGCACCGGGGTCGTGCTGGAAAACGCCGAGGTGAACCACATCCCGATGGGCGCCGGGGCGGGGGCGCTGACGATGGTGATCGCCGATGGCATGGCGGACCCGCTGCTCAGCGCGCGCGGGCCTTACGACCTGCTGATTGCCAATATCCTCGCCGGGCCGCTGATCGAGCTGGCCCCCGATTTCGCCCGCGCCCTCGTGCCGGGCGGCTCGCTGCTGCTAGCGGGGCTGCTCGCCACGCAAGAGGCAGAGGTGCGCCGTGCCTGCCGCCGCGCCGGCCTGCGCATCGCCCACCGCGAGGTACGCGGCGATTGGTCGATCCTGTGGCTACGGCGGCGCGGCTTCGGCGCCATCCACGCCATCCGCCCCTCCGCGCTGCCGGTCTGGGCGCAGCGTTGGTGAGGCGCTGGGCGCGGCGTTTGGGCCTATTGCTGATGCTGCTGGCGGCCTATCCGCTGGCGGCTTGGGTGGGGTCATCGATCCCGGTGAATGCGCCAGCGCCGCCCGCGCAAGATGGCGTCCAGCTGATGGTCGCCAGCAACGGCGTCCACACCATGCTGATCGTGCCCTTGGTCAACCCAGACGCCGACTGGCGGGTTGATTTTCCGGCAACTGACCCGCGCACCACCCATTTGGGCATCGGCTGGGGCGACAAGCAATTCTTCCTCGAAACCGCGACATGGGCCGATGTCTCTTGGCGCACGCCGATCCATGTCATCGCCGGCGGCGGGGAATCGCTGCTGCATGTGGATAATCTGGTGAACCCGCGCGCCGGCCCCAACACCCGCCCGCTGATCGTCAGCCACGCACAATACCGCAGCCTGATCGCCGCCATCCGCGCCGAGCGCGCCCCCGGCCCCGCAATCCCCGGCTATGGCGCCGGCGATACATTTTACCCGGCGCGCGAAACCTACACCCCTTGGCGCACCTGCAACACATGGATGGGGCGGATCTTGCGCGACGCCGGCGTGCGGATGGGCGCATGGACGCCGCTGCCCGGCGGCGTCATGCGGTGGTTACCCCCTCAGGCCGGCTGAAGCAGCCGCGCCTTTTGCCGCAAGCGATAGGCGTGCAGCAGCGGTTCGGTATAGCCATTGGGCTGGCGCAGCCCCTCAAACACCAGCGCCCGCGCCGCCTGATACGCCAGACTGTCGTCGGTGCGCCCCGCCATCGGGACATAGTCGCCGTCGCCCGCGTTCTGCGCATCGACCTTCGCCGCCATCCTCAGCAAAGCGGCCTCCACCTCAACCTCGCTCACCACGCCATGCGCCAGCCAATTGGTGATGTGCTGGCTGGAGATACGTAAGGTGGCGCGGTCTTCCATCAGGCCCACATCGTGAATGTCGGGCACCTTGGAGCAGCCGATCCCCTGCTCTACCCAGCGCACCACATAGCCCAGCAGACCCTGCGCATTGTTGTCCAATTCCTCGCGAATCTCCTCGGCGGACCAGTCGCGGTTCGCGGCGACGGGGATGGTCAGCAGGCGGGCCAGTGCCGCCACGGGTTCGGATTGGCGCTCGGCCTGTCGCGCCGCCACATCGACCAGATGGTAATGCGTGGCGTGCAAAGTCGCCGCCGTCGGCGATGGCACCCAGGCGGTGCTGGCGCCGGTCTTCGGGTGGCCGATCTTCTGCGCCATCATGTCGGCCATGCGGTCGGGGGCGGCCCACATGCCCTTGCCGATCTGCGCCCGCCCGGCAAAGCCTGCGGCTAGGCCAATCTGCACATTGCGGTCCTCATAGGCGGCGATCCAGTCGCTGCTCTTCATGTCGCCCTTGCGGATCATCGGCCCGGCCTGCATGCTGGTGTGCATCTCATCCCCGGTGCGGTCGAGGAAGCCGGTGTTGATGAAGACGATCCGGTTCCGAACGGCGTGGATACAGGCGGCAAGGTTCGCGCTGGTCCGGCGCTCCTCATCCATCAAGCCCAGCTTCAGCGTGTGACGGGGCAGGTTCAGCATATCCTCGATGGCATCGAACAGGCGGTTCGCGAAATCGACCTCCGCCGGCCCGTGCATCTTGGGCTTGACGATATAGATCGAGCCGGCCTTGCTGTTGATATGTCGCCCATTTCGCCGCAAATCATGCATGGCGATCAGCGAGGTGACGATGCCGTCCAAGATCCCCTCGGGCGCATCGCGGCCATCGGCCAGTTGCACCGCCGGCGTGGTCATCAAGTGGCCGACGTTGCGCACGAACAGCAGGCTGCGCCCCGGCAAGGTCAGCGTAGAACCATCCAGCGCGGTATATTGCCGGTCGGGCGACAGGCGGCGGGTGAGGCTCTTGCCGCCCTTGTCGAAGGTCTCCTCCAGATCGCCCTTCATCAGCCCCAGCCAATTGGCATAAGCGGCGGTTTTGTCCTCGGCATCGACAGCGGCGACCGAGTCCTCCAGATCGACAATCGCGGTCAGCGCCGATTCCAGCACCACATCGGCAATGCCAGCGGGGTCCGTGGCGCCGATGGGATGCGAGGGGTCGATCACCACCTCGATATGCAACCCATGATGGCGCAGCAGCAGATTGGCGCCGTTCCTCGCCACCAATTGCGCAGGGTCCGCCAGCGCAGGCTCGCCGCCAGCAAATTCCGCCCAGGAGCCCGAGGCCAAAGGCACGGCGCTGTCGAGAAAGGCCTTGGCCCGCGCGATCACCGCAGCGCCCCGCGCCGCGTCATAGCCGCCAGCCCGCGCCGGTTCCGCATCCAGCGCATCGGTGCCGTACAGCGCATCATACAGGCTACCCCAGCGCGCATTCGCCGCGTTCAGCACAAAGCGCGCGTTCAAAATCGGCACCACCAGCTGCGGCCCTGCCAGCGTGGCAACCTCGGCATCGACGTTTGGCGGCGCGATGGTGAAGGGGGCGGGTTCTGGCGCCAAATAGCCGATCTCGCGCAGAAACGCCTGATATTCCGCCGGATCACCCGCCCCATGCGCCTGATGCCAACCGTCGATCTTGGCCTGCAAGGCATCGCGCTGGTGCAGCAAACCGGCGTTTTCGCCCGCGAACCGCGCGAACACATCCGCCGCGCCCGCCCAGAACGCATCGGCCGAAATGCCGGTGCCCGGCAGCGCGCTGTCCTCGATAAAGCGCGCGAGCGGCGCCGCGATCTTCAGATTGGCGCGGGTCAGCATGTCGGTCATCATGGGTTCCTTGGGGCAAGCAGCAACGCCGGGTGCGGATAGGCACCCGGCGCGAAGGGCAATCAACGGCGGGCGACGCTGCCCAGCCGGTGATAGAGGTTGGAATATTGCACCGACTCGGGCGCATCTTCGTGGGCCTTCAGATAGAACAGAACGGCGTCCTGTATCAGCCGGTAATCCTGCGTGGACAGAACGGCGCGGGCGCGGGCGGGTTCGGGCTTTGGTTCGGTCATGGCTTCTTCTCCTGTGTATGGGGTGACCCGAGGCGGCTCTCTTTATGAGATGTCCGCCCCGGATGTAACAGCCCTATGCAGCTGCGAACTGGTTCATCGTGTTGTGGGCACCGCCGGCCTTCAGCGCGGCCTCGCCAGCGAAGTACTCCTTGTGGTCGTCGCCGATGTCGCTGCCAGACATGTTCTGGTGCTTCACACAAGCGATCCCCTCGCGGATTTCCTTGCGCTGCACGCCCTTCACATAGCCCAGCATCCCCGCATCGCCAAAGTACTCCTTGGCGAGGTTGTCGGTGGAAAGCGCCGCCGTGTGATAGGTCGGCAGGGTGATCAGGTGGTGGAAAATCCCCGCCCGCTTGGCGGCATCGCGCTGGAAGGTGCGGATACGCTCGTCGGCCTCGTCGGCCAGCGGGGTGGTGTCGTAATCCACACTCATCAGACGCGCGCGGTCATAGGCCGACACATCCTTGCCCTCGGCCGCCCAAGCATCAAAGACTTGCTGGCGGAAGTTCAGCGTCCAGTTGAAGCTGGGCGAGTTGTTATAGACCAGCTTGGCGTTGGGGATCACCTCGCGGATCCGGTCGACCATGCCGGCGATCTGCTCGATATGGGGCTTCTCGGTCTCGATCCACAGCAGGTCGGCGCCGTTCTGCAAGCTGTTGATGCAGTCCATCACGCAGCGGTCCTCGCCAGTGCCGCTGCGGAACTGGAACAGGTTGCTCGGCAGGCGCTTGGGGGCCATCAGCTTGCCCTTGCGGCTGATCAAGACCTGGCCGTGGCTCAGCTTGTCGGCGGCGACTTCCTCGCAATCGAGGAAGCTGTTGTAGAGGTCGCCGATGTCGCCCTCTTCGCGGCTGAAGGCGATCTGCTTGGTCAGGCCTGCCCCCAGCGAGTCGGTGCGGGCGACGATGATGCCGTCCTCGACCCCCAATTCCATGAAGGCATAGCGGCAGGCGCGGATCTTGGCGATGAAGTCCTCATGCGGCACGGTGACCTTGCCGTCCTGATGGCCGCACTGCTTTTCGTCGGACACCTGATTTTCGATCTGCAAGGCACAAGCGCCCGCCTCGATCATCTTCTTGGCCAGCAGATAGGTCGCCTCGGCATTGCCGAAACCGGCGTCGATGTCGGCGATGATCGGCACAACGTGGGTTTCAAACTCGTCGATCTTGTGCAGCAGGCGGTGGGTGTTGACCGCGTCCCCTGCCGCCTTCGCCGCATCCAGCTCGCGGAACAAGCCGCCCAGTTCGCGCGCATCGGCCTGACGCAGGAAGGTGTAGAGTTCCTCGATCAAGGCCGGAACGCTGGTCTTTTCGTGCATCGACTGATCGGGCAGCGGGCCAAATTCGCTGCGCAGCGCGGCGACCATCCAGCCCGACAGATACAGGTAACGGCGCTTGGTATTGCCGAAATGCTTCTTGATGCTGATCATCTTTTGCTGCGCGATGAACCCGTGCCAGCAGCCCAGCGACTGCGTGTAATTGGCGGGGTCCGCGTCGTACGCGGCCATGTCGGCGCGCATGATCTTGGCGGTATATTTGGCGATGTCGAGCCCGGTGCGGAAACGGTTCTGCAAACGCATACGGGCCACCGATTCGGCGTCGATGCCGCCCCAGGTCTGGATGTTGGGGGTGATGGCGCGGGTGGCATCGGTGATATTGGCGGAATAGGTCATGGCGAGGTTCCTATGTAGTTCGGATGCCCCTGCCTAAGTCCAGCATCCCCCTTGCGGAAGCTGCCGCGAAGTGGACTTGTCAAACTTTACACGATATGCTTGTAAAGTTGTCATGCACTCACAAATGCCTATTGGTCGGCAAAGGTAAAAGGCGCGGCGCGGCGGTGGTAATCATCCGCGACAATCTGCCGGCCAATCGGCGGGGCGGATCGCGCCTCGCACTCCATCCGCTGACACAGCCGGCACGACACGCCAATCGGTGTCGCAGGCGCCGCCGCACCCCGCCCATAGACCAGCTTGCCCGCGTCACCCTCCGCACAGACCAAGGCCACCGCGCGCTCCACACCCGGCGCGCCAAAGCCGCCGCCGCCCGCCATCACGCCGCGCGCGACCGACAGAAACCGCTTGCCATCGGGCAGTTCCAGCCACTGGGTGACGATCTTGCGCGGGGCGGCGAACACGCCAAACAGGCTCCACAGCGGGCAGGCCCCACCGGCCCTCGCATAGGGAAACCCCGCCCCGTCGAGGCGCTTTGACACATTCCCCGCCCTGTCCACCCGCAGGAAAAAGAACGACACCTTTTCCGCACCCGGCTTGCGCAGGGTGGTCAGGCGGTGCGCCACCTGCTCGAAACTGGCGCCAAATACCCGCGCCAGAACCTCGACATCATATCCGCGCGCCTCCGCCGTCTTGGCGAAGGCCGCATAGGGCATCAAAATCGCCGCCGCGCAGTAATTGGCCAAGGCCCGCCGCGCCATCGCCCGCGCCGCCTCGCTGGCGAATTGCCCCTCGGCCAGCGCGGTTTCGATGGGGCGCCGCTGCTGAATATGCACCGCCTGCAAGGCCAGCTGGAAATTGCGGCTGGCCCCATCCAGCGTCTCGTCGAGCAAAACCTCGCCGCGATGCCGGTCATAACGCCGCAAGGACCCCGCCAGCACATCGCTGGGCAAACGCCGCACCCGCAGGCCCAGCTTTTGCGCGAAGTACCCCGTCAGCCCGCCCGCCTGGGCCACCGCCGCTGCGACAGTCTCGCCGATATCATCGAGCGCGGGAAAACAATTGCCCCGCGCCGCCAGGAACCGCTGCACCTCTGCCACCGGGTCGGCGTCATCATCGCCCGCACCTCCGAAATCGCGGTCGGCCAGTTCCAGCTGCCGCTCCGCCCAGGCGGTATGCAGCCGCAAAAAGGCCTCGCCCATGCCGGGGAAACTGGCGGCGACGTCGGACACCTCCAGCGCCGGCAGGTCGATATCGGCGAACATCGGGTCCTTCAGCGCCCCGCTCAGCCTTGCGGTGAAATCCGCGCCGCCGTCCCCCGCCAGCTCCGCCAGATCCAGCTTGTACGTCCGCGCAAGGCGCAGCAGCAGATCGGCGGTGAGCGGGCGCTGGTTACGCTCGATCAGCGCGACATAGCTGGGCGAAATATCCAGATCCGCCGACATCTGCGCCTGCGTCAGCCCCAGCTCGCGCCGCAGCCGTTTCAACCGAGGCCCCATATAGACTGAGCGTTCCGTCGCCATCGCCTGCGCCCTACCTGACAATTACATCCTTACAAGTACATTTTGTAAGGATGGCTAGTCAAGCGCACATCAACCGTTAGCCTTGCGCGTCGGCCGCCAGCTGCTGACGGCGCAGCAAGGTCACCCCCACCGCCAACATCGCCGCCGGGATCACCATCGGCGTAAAGGCCCAGGGCCCGCTGAAATAGGTCAGCAAAGTCGCGGCCAACTTCGCCCCGGCCGAACCTCCCAAAGCCGAGAAAATCACCACCAGTCCCATCAAGGGAATATGCCGCGACTTTGGGCTGGCCGACAACAACACTGAAACGATCGTCGGATAAATCGGCGCCATAAACACGCCCAGCCCCAGGAACAAATAGGCCGCCAGCGGCGCGTGCAGCCAGCCCGTTACCGGGGCGTGGTCCGCCATTTTGGCCAGCGGCGCAATCGCCACTATGCCTACAAACATCAACGCCAAGCAGCTGTTGACGACCGCGTACCAACCAAATTTGCGGATGAATCCGGCCCCCACCACGCGCCCCACCGCAATCGCCGCCGCCAGAAAGCTGCCCGCGATTACGCTCATTGATTGCGGCAGTTTCAGCACTTCATTGTCGAATGTCGGCAGCCAGTTGTTGATGCCCTGTTCGATGAAAACATAGACGAAGGCGCTGCAAATAAACACCAAAACCAAAGGCAAGCGCACCAGCTTGACCATTGCGATGAAGGACTGCGCCCCCTCGCCGGTCTGGCGGGACTCGTCGATGTTCACCGTGGTCAGCACCGCCAGACACACCGCGCACAGCCCTGCGAAAATCCAATAGGCATTCAGCCAGTCATTGCTTGTGTCGACCAAGCCATCGCCAACAAAGCGGCTGAACAACAGCGGCACACACAACATGCCGGCGCCGAAAAAACCCTCGATCACCGATGTCAGGCTGGCGTGGCCCTTGGCATCGTCGGTGGCATGGCCGATCAGCGTGTAAATGCCCACCTTGATGAACGGAAACGAGGCGCCAATCAGCATATATTGCAAGCACACCGCCGGATAACCCGGCACCATGCGCATCAAAACACAAGCCCCGCCTGCCAGCAACAGCCCCAGCTGCATCGCCCGTTTCAACCCGATCCGCGGCAGCAGGCTGGCGCAAATGCAGGACACCACCATGATCGACAGGTCTTTGAACGGATCGAAATTGCCCGCCTGAGACTTGGCGACACCCAGACTGGCCTGCGAGCGCAAGATCACCGTGCCCACCGTATTCAGCAACATGCCATAGGTGAAATAGGTGAGAGCCATGGCAAATATCAGCCGGGCGCGCTGGGTCATATCGGCAAATCCTCCAGACAAAAAGAGGGGCGGTCACCCTTTCAGGCAACCGCCCCCAGGCAGGGTAGTTATATCATCAAGCTTAGAACTTATAGCCCGCCGAGAACCGGACCGAACGGCCGAAGATCGGACGCGCGTCGGTCGCGTTGCCTGGCGTGGCGCGCGGATCGCCCTCGGTCAGGCCGTGCGAGTTGGTGAGGTTGTCAGCGAACAGGCCCAGTTCCACACCGTGGGTCTTGACCGTTGCACCCAGCGCAATGGTTGTGAACGCTGGCAAAGGTACCGAATCAGTGTTGTCGGTATAACGGCTGCCTTCATAGGAAACCGTACCAAACACGCTGGCCTTGGCGCTGCCGACCGCGAAGTCATAGCTGGGCGAAACGTGGGCGGCAAACTTCGGCTGGCGCGGATATTCGTTGCCGATATTGGTGGCATCCGTAGAGCCCGCCGCGATCTTGCTTTGCTGCAAGGTCGCCAAACCGGCCAGCTTCAGACCATTGCCCAGATTGGTGTTGCCCTGCAGTTCGATACCCTTGACGTTGACGTTGTCGCTGAACACCGGAACGCTGCCGAACACCGCACCGCCGCTGGCGCCGACGAAGTGGTAGTAATACGGCGTCACGCTGACAAAGGTGCCATGAGCCGAATATTTGAAGCCCATTTCATACTGCATCACCGACGACGTGGCAGGAATAACCGACTGCGAAGGTGTGTTGCGGAAATCGTCGAAGTTGGGGTTGAAGTAACCCTTCGAGATACGGCCATAGACGCTCATGCTGTGGTCGGGTTGATAGGTCAGAGCGCCCGTCCAGCTGAGATGGCTGCGGTGATCAACGTAGCTCTTCGAAGGCGTCGTGAGGTCGGGATAGGGGCTGTAAGCACCGGCGATATCATTCGAGTAGATCAGGAAATTTGTATGATTCCACTCGTTGCGCAGGCCCGCATCCAGCTTCAACTGCTCGTTGATGTGGAAGGTATCCGACAGATACAGCGCATTGATATGCGTGGTGCCCGAATCCTGGATGTCATAGGTCCAGCACCCCGCGCCCGAGGAGACCTTCTGTCCATTCACAATCACATATGTATTTTGGATGGCCAAACAGCCTTGATGCGCACTCAAGTTGCCGCTTGATGTGGTCATATTTACAAAAGGCCCGTTGGCCTGCACCAGCATCGGCGACATATTGCCGATCGACCAGAAATCGTTCGAGCTGAAATCCGAACCGTAATAACCGGCGGTCAGGTCGTTGCCGGCAATCGACTTGGTAATCGACAGCTCGTCGGTCAGCGACTTGACCTGCTTCAGCACAACCCACTGGCCCCAGCTCTGCACATAGGACGAGCCTGCCAGAGCGGTAGTGTTGCCCGGCGTGTTGGAGTAAATGCCTGTGATCGTCGGGTTCGCGGCCATCACCGCGGCAACTGTCTCTGCGCTGCCGTCATTCACCAGACCCAGCGTGTTGGCATTGCCCTGCGTATAGCCGGCCTTGGCGGTCACGTTCCAGCCATCGCCCAGATCCTTCTGGAAATTGACACCGCTCATGGTGCCCTTCCAGCCACGCCCCTGACCGAGGTCAAAGGTCTGCGTGCTGGTCGCCCCGGTGTTCAGCGTGACATAGCGCGAATAATTGCCCAGCTGGGTATAGGTGCCCTCGTTGACGCCCGCACCATATGCAAACGGCAGATACCATGCGCCATGATCGTCGGTATAGCGCGAGTAGATCGTCAGCTTGCCGCCATCGAAATGCTTGGTCAGGCTGGCGGTGATCTGCTGGCCGACTTCGCTGTCGAACTGCGTCGAACGCGGCCCCTGCGAGGATGTGGCATAGCCGCCAACCATGAAGTTCAAATCGTCAGCCAGCTTGCCGCTGATGATCGCATCGACGCGCTTGGTGCCATAGCTGGTGATGGTGCCCTTGACTTCACCCTTGGTTTCGTCGGTGCCTTCAACCAGCGTGTGGTTGACGGTCAGACCGGCTTCACCAATCGAGTAAACCGCGCCGGTGCCACCGTTCACGGCTTCCACACCCTTGGTGGTGAGGTCATCGCGGTAGATCGACGAGTTATCCATGAACGACAGCGAGGCGGTGCCGAAAATCGGGTTGCCCATCAGCTGGAACGACACGAAAGGCGAATCGCCCGTCGAAGGCAGACCGCGGACCATGATGTTGGTGCCGGCCACACCGCCCGAGCTTTCCACCCAGACGCCGGGAACCATGTTCAGCACATCGGCCGAGTTCATGTTGCCGACCTTCACCAGATCAGCACCCGAAACGCTGGTGATGGCAAAGGATGCGTCCATACGCTTGGCGGCGCGGCCACCGGCGGTGCCGGTCACGACGATTTCGGCGGCGGGGGCGTCAGTGGCAGCGGCGGGTGCCGATGCTGTCTGGGCCTGCGCGGCGTAAGGCGACGCTGTCATCGCGATGGTAGACAGCAAAAGATATGCTTTTTTCATAGTACTTCCTCCCTTGGAATGGTGTCGGTGGTATTGCTCTTGGCCGGGCGCTCCTCACCCCGAGCCCCGAGAATTTCTTGCATGGTCAGCTGCGCGATATGCGGCCGTGTGAACACGGTGCCGGTCAGCGCGCCCGGCTCGCCGATGCCGATGGCAGGCATGCCGGCGCTGCGGATCGCCTCGACGCCGGCCTGCGCGTCCTCGACGCCGATGCAGTCGCCCGGCGCCACGCCCATCGCGGCGGCGCAGGCTAGGAAGATGTCGGGCGCGGGCTTGGGGTTGGCAATCGCGCCGGCGTCGGCGACGTAATCGAACTGATCGGCGATACCGAGCCGCGCCAGAACCTCGGGCGCATTGCGGCTGGCCGAGGCGAGCGCGATCTTCAGCCCGGCACCCCGCGCGGCGGCGAACAATTCCGCGACCCCATCGAACAGATTGGCGGGGGTATAGGCAGCGAGGCGCGCCTTATAGACCTCGTTCTTCTCCGCAAGGCAGGTGGCGAACAGGTCTTCGGGCAGGGTTTTTTCGGAATTTTCCAGGATCAAGCGCAGCGAATTGGCGCGGTCGACACCCTTCAGCTGCTCGTTGAACGCGCGGTCGAATTTCAGCCCATGCCGACGCGCGAGCTCCGCCCAAGCGTGAAAATGATCCTCTGCGGTGTCGGTCAAAACGCCGTCGAGATCGAAGATCAACGCGCGCAAGCCGGGCCGTGCCAGCGTGACGGGCTTGGGCGAAAGCGTGACCGGGCGGCCATGATCGTGGATGGTGAAAGGCGCGCCTTCGGTCAGGCTATAGGTCGCGCCCTCTGGCCCAACGGCGATCCGCATCACGCTGCCCCGCCACACCAGATGCAGCGTGTACCGCGCCAGTTCGGGCGCCGATTGCGGGCGGAAATGCAGGCCATCAGCGGCCACCGTCATCCCGGCCCAGCCGCGCGCCAGCGCCAGCCAGCTGCCCGCCAGCGCCGCCATATGCAGCCCGTGGTCGGTATTGTGGTGGCGGTTTTCCAGATCCACAAAGGCCGCCTCGTCGAGGAAGGCCCGCGCATCGGCAAATTCGCCAATCATCGCCGCCACCACCGCAAAGGCCGGCGCCGACAACGTCGAATCATGCGAGGTGATCGGCTCGTAATAATGGTAATTGGCCGCCATGCGGGTGGCCGGCATATCGACCAGATCCATCGCCAGCGCCTGCACCACATTGCCCTGCTTGGCGACCTGCGCGCGGAACAGTTCCATCGGGTGATGGTCCAGCAGCAAGGGCCGCCCCGGCGTGCGCAAGGCCCCCTTGAACGCGGGCTTCGACAGGAAGCTGTCGTCCTGCGGATTGATCCCCCGCGCTGTGTCCACTGGCAGCCACATCGCGGCTGCGGCCCGCGCCCACACGGCGGTTTCCTCGTCAGCACGCCCCAACCGCTGCGCCACTTCGGCGGCGAAGGCCAGATGCGCCCGCGCGGCGGCGTTGGTATAGAAATCATTGTCGACAAAGGCGGTGTATTCGTCGGGCCCCGTCACCCCGTAGAGGCAAAACGCCCCGCCCCGCTCCGGCACAAAGCGGCCAATGTCGATCCAGATCCGCGCCGTTTCGAACAGCATCTCGGCGGCCTCGGTCAGGAAGGCCTGATCATCGGTGGCATCGACGTAGAGCTTCAGCGCATAGGCGATGTCGGCGTTGATGTGATATTGCGCCGCGCCGGTGGGGTAATGCGATGAACACTCGCGCCCGGCGATGGTCCGCCACGGATAGAGCGCTCCGCGCGCATGGCCCAGCAACCGCGCATTGGCCCGCGCCTTGTCCAGCGTTTCCACCCGCGCCGCCACCAAGGCCCGCGCCCGGTCCGGCGCGGTAAAGGCCAGCGCCGGCAGCATGAATGCCTCAGCGTCCCAGAAATAATGACCTTCGTAACCATCGCCGGTCATCCCCTTAGCGGCGGTGCCAAAGGAGGGATCGCGCGAGGCCGATTGCAGCAGTTGAAACTGGTTGAAACGCAGCGCTTGGGTCAGCGCCTCGTCGCCCTCGACGGTACACTGGGCATGGGCCCAGAACCGCGAGACAGCCTCATGCTGCGCCTGCGCCAATGCGTTGAACGCGGGCAAGGGGTTGGCGCCAAGTGTGCCCACCATGCCAGCCTCAACCACCCGGTCATAGGCCAGCGAATCGCTGGGGGCCAATTTTCCGACCACCGCGCCATCCTGCCACTTGCCGATGGTTGGGGTAATTTCGCCGCGATAATCGACGGTAACGCCGCCGCTGGTGAAGCGGTCCACGCCTGCCGGAGCGCCGTCCACCGCCGCCCAGCCCTGCGTCACCCGCGCCGAAATGCGCGGATCGTTGACATCAGTAGCGACAGCTCCGCCCCCAAGCCCAAAGCCCGGAACCAGCGCCACATCGGCAGAAAAATTGCACGCCATGAAGCGCAGCCGCGTCGCGATCAGCGGCCCGCCCTCCAGCGGAACAAGGCGCAAGGCGGTGATCTCGAACTCGCGCCCATCGGCCAGACGCCAGCAGGTCACCCGGTGCAGCACGCCGGTTTCGAGGTCCAGCCAGCGGGTGAAATCGACGATCGCCGCCTTGGCGAAATCCACCGCCGCGCCGTCGATCAGCACGCCCACCCGCAGCGGGCTGGGGCACAAAACGCGGGTTTCGGTGGCGTCGGCATAGCCGGGAAACGATTCGTGATAGGTGATGGGCCGCGTGACATAGGCGCCGGGCAGGATCACATCGGGGTCATTCGCCAGTTCCTCGACCGACCCCTTGATGCCCACCAGCCCATTGGCCAGCGCGAACACAGCGGCACCGTGCGCGGCCAAGGGATCACCCGCGGGCTGATCAATGCGCGCTACATTGCCGATCTGTTGAGCGATAGTCACCGACGATACTCTCCCCGGCCGCACCCTCATGATGGATGTCGGCTCGTCTGATGCGATGATATTCGCTTTATGTTATCGTTGTCAAGATATCGATAACATAATCTGTCACACGCGCTTTTCGTCACATTTCTGCAACACCACGTCAGCTATTGCGGGGTTTGAGCTCGACTGACATGCTCTCGGACAGCGGTTTTCC
>Ga0316222_1000391_pt1 | contig 68705 bp, 54 predicted proteins | sample TBH18011metaG_FD_206008 | JGI IMG/M metagenome (GOLD analysis project Ga0316222, IMG submission 206008) | Freshwater microbial communities from Trout Bog Lake, Wisconsin, USA - TBH18011 | ecosystem: Environmental > Aquatic > Freshwater > Lake > Hypolimnion/Profundal zone | place: USA: Wisconsin... | reverse complement strand
CATACACAGAATTACTAACAATGCTATAGGGTTCATTAACTGCCATTAATTTACCAATAGTAGTTAGCGTTGATGTAGACTGATTAGTTAATTGTATAATGCTATTACTTAATACAGTAGGATCTACATTAGTAAATGCATTGATAGTTTGTAGTACTTGTGCTGCTGTTAATGTAGTATTTGCAGTAGCTAGTGCACTAATTAATCCAGGATCATAAGTAGACAATATATCTGTAATAGCTGTGTATTGTGCGGGTGTTAATGTCTGTATATCAGCAATTAAACTAGTCATTGTTGTTTGTATAGTGGATACTGATGCTAGTATAGGCGATAATACAGCAGGCGTTATTTCACTAATATTTGTAATTAGTGAAATAACAGTAGCTTGACCACTAACAGCAATGCTTTGTGCAAGTGAATAAATAAAGCTAATCCCATAGGCGTTAATGTCTGATATTAACGTTGTATAAATACTGCTATTTGTAGCAGTAGATAATGCAGTAGTGCTATTTGTTTTATAAACTGTATTTAGTAACGTTAATAATGGCGTTACACCAGTAGTAGAAATAACTGTATTTAAATCATTAACTATTGTTTGTATAGTAGCACTACCATGCGTTGCTATTTGTGTAGTTAGCGTAGTAATGAACTTAGAAGATAATGTATCGTATTGTGTAGCAATTGATAAAATAACTGCTGATTGAGTTGTTGTCATAGCACAAATAGCATTACTATTAGTTGTACCTAATTTAGTTACTGCAGCTATACCAGAAGCTACTACTTTAGGAATTGTAGTAGGCAGATTTCCTGAACTATTTGCTGTTCCTAGTTTTGCTACTGCTTGTGTATAAATAGAAGTTACTAATGCTGGATTTAATGTCGATACTGAATTAGCTATATTAGCCGTATTAGAAGCACCAATAGTTTGAGCTGCTCCCATTATTGTGGTAAATGTACTGCTAGTAGTGCTATTTAATAGTTTGTTATTGTTTATACTATTTAATCCTACTGTAGAGAGTATATCACTATTAGATGGTGTTACTTTAGCTAACTCATTAACGTAACTTAATGTAGCTGCAGTAGATACAATAGGCGATGCATTGTAACTATAAGGCACACTACCATAACTATTGCTACCATATGATCCTAATAGCCCTCCACCTAATGATGAAAATTGTTGAGATACAGAACTAAATTGACCTTCTATATTAGATATGTAATTAGTAGCAGTAGCTAATGCATCTGGCCCAATGGTACTGAGTTCTACACCTAAATTACTATATACGTTTTTAATATCATTTATATTATTAAATAAATCTAAAGCACCACATTTTCTTAATATGCCATCTAATGAAAAATTAGACGGCATCATATTTCTTAATGAGCCTACAAAATTTTCTAATGACATTGCTTTTTGTGATAAAAAGCTAAGTAAGTCTGGTGCTTTTTTTAAATTGCTAATAATGTCAGTAGGTATTAAGCTTTCTAAATAATCTACTGTTTTATCAATAGATAATTCTGGTAATGTGAGTTTATTTAAATTAAATGTTTGGTAAGGATCTACTAATACTTTTTCAGCAAAAGGTGATGTTTGAAAACTAGTAGGTGATAATTTAGCAACAGGAGTAGGTACTGGATTAGGAGTAACTACTGGAGAGGGCGTTGAGCTAAAATTAAATAGCGATTCAACGCTACCAATGCCGCTCGATACAGTACTAGATATACCGCTTAATAATGATGTCGCTTGTTTAGGTAAATTACTAATTGTATCAGTAGCACCATTTAGTAAACTACTTGCTTGAGAAGTAACGCCGTTTACTGTATTTGAAATTCCATTTACAGCATTACCTGCACTACTAGATATACCACTAACAACATTGTTTGCAGAACTGCTAATGCCAGATAGTAAAGAGCCACTAGCAGCATTAGTAGATGTTGGAATACTTGAAGTGGGTGAAATGCCACCATCAGATCCAAATGCTGCTCCTGGTGTAGGGGTAATATCTGCTATCCAATTACCATCTGGTGATGCTCCAGGATTAATTTTTGGATTAACTAATACAATGCTTTTGTTGTAAGTTACCCCATTATAAATGATACTGTCTCCACCTTGAGCTGTGCCGTTAACGTTAATACTGGCTTGATCTAATCTTGCTTGATATTCTGGATCTTGTACATCAGCCATACTTACTCCTTTATAAAGATAAAAAAAAATATGTGATGAGCTTATGAGGCTCATCACATATGATTATTCATTTATTAATTGGTTTTGGTTTACTTTTTCTAACAATGGGTACCGTAACTTTTACAGTGGTAAGGATAGTATCGTTTCTATGAAATACCATTTCAATATCAACTTTTTCAATTTGTAGTATATGCAGCCCTAACATAAAACCACTCCATTGCAACTTATCTTTAGCGAGTCGTCTAATAGTATTTCCTCTATCACTCGCTAATTGCTTCTGAGTCATTTCAGATTTACTTAACATGATTTGCCAATCATTTAACAACTTGTACCAAGTAGGTGCATCAATATTAATATCCCAAATAACTTTTCTAAAGATAAATGCTAAAACATTGGTTGTACTATGTATTCCTTGTAATCCAGATTCTATTACATCAATCATTGGATTTTTAGAACCAACTTCTTTTTCTGCCATATTTTAACTCCACCAATATAATGGTTAATTTAATAAACGTTGCTAAAACCGTATATAGTTTTCGAGATAATACGGATATTTCATGCTCTTTTAATTTAGCATCTTTCATGTGTTTAATATAACTCGCTACAATAAAATAGCCCTCTAATAATCCAATGTTGTTATTGTTTTCAGCATAGCACCACGTATCTAACCGAATATCAATTGGCGCATAAGGCGCGATGTGATCGATGAGTAATCGCTTATCATAGCTTGTTACAACATGCTCTATGTGACTAACAAATTTATTTAAATTAGGAATAGCTGGTGACCAAATATAAGTTTGCATCCAAACCCATGTTACTGTAGGTGCATTATCTTCAGTAATTAAATCAATACCTAATACAGCTCTATTCCAAATAGATAGGTTTTTATCTTTCATTTTTTTAATTGTGCTTTTTGCGTATAGTCCTTTTTGTATATTTTTTACTAATTGCATTAGCTATACCTTAGTTTTTGAATTATCATATAGATAATATATGGCTTAAAATTTATTAAATAATAGGAATATTACAATGGAAACAAATGAGTTACCACTTGTTGATGTAGCTAATCCATTAGACGTGATTAATTATGCACAACAAAAAAGATTAGAAATTCTTGCAACAGAAGAAATGTCAACTAAAGATAAAGCCTTATTATTGGCTGGATTAACCACAACTGCATTAGGCCAATTAAAAGTTAAACAAGAAGAATCTAATGCTGAAAGCAATAAACAACTATCTATTGCAATGGCACAACACTTTACTAAACTAATGAGTGATCCATTTAGAATAGACACTGTTCAAAGTAAAGTAATACAATCTCCTGAAGTACCTGCTATTGTACCATTGCCAGATGAAACCTCTACAAAACTATCATCATTAACATACAATGATTTTATGGTATTAGTAGAAACTACTAAGTAGCTATGAGTTTATCAACACGTTGATTAATAGCTATTTTTAATAATTCAGTTTCTACAATATCAGCATACAATGTAAATGGTGTTAACTCTAATAAAAGTAAAATAAATAACCAAGGATTACCTAATAGTAATCTAACTTTACTATCTAATATACCAATGTCATAAACATACTTTAAACTACGTTCATGTGCCATAACCATATAGGTAGCTAATACAGACCAATCATCTAATGATAATCCAGATACAAAACTAAATTCATAGGTTAAATTTTCTAATTCTTTAAATAATGGAAAATTAATACTTTCATTATTCTTATCTCTCTCTATTGCATCACTAAATGGCATTGTAATGTTTTCTAATGTTAATTTAATTAATGCTACTGATTCATCATCATCAACAAATGCAAAACTACTCCCTTTTAAAGATTTCATTTCAATTTGATAATCAGCAATATCTTTAAATGCTTGTTTTGTGTTAATGCATTTATTTAGTATTTGTAAAATAGATTCAATTTGTTTGTGGGTCATAAATTTCCTTTAGTTCATTTAATAGTAATTCAGCATCAATAGACATATCTGCTAATCTAACGATCTCTAAATCAATATGTAAGTAAGCACCTGCTGCTGTCCATTTTATTACTTCTTCTTCATGTTCAGCTGTAGTTACGCCATTAATATAGGTTAATGGAAATACACATGTTATTTTAGGTATTTTACATTTCTGTAATGCTAATTTATGATGATAGTGCCATTCATTCCAATCATATAAAAAGAATTTTGTATATTGTTTTTCTTTAATATATTCAGGTGTTAAATCAGCCATTGCTACATGAATGTGTTTAATATCACCAATGTTAAATAAATCAATTAATAAAGAAAATAACTCAACTAATTCTTGATTAGCTAAATCATAAGGCCATGTATTAATGACTACTGTATAGGTATTAGCTAATGGATTTTCTTCATTACTATTATTTACATCAGTAAAGTACTTCATTAATACAGATACTAATGCACTTCGTTTACTATTTCGCAATATTTCTATATCACGATTAGACCACCTTTTAGCAACTGCTAAATCATCAATATTTTTATTAAATGCCGATAACTTGTTATGAACACGTCCAAAATAACCATCACTCAATAATGAGATGATGGTTTTTGGATACAGGGCATCAACAACCCCTAGATAAGTATCAAACAAACAATCTAGGGGTATAAGTAGTTTGTGGTGTTTCATGCTTTAATAGCAGTATAGACTTTATCAAAACATTTAATGGCTTCTGATAAACCAATTGTGCCACCATTAACATGCTCTCTAACAATCATTACACCATGGTTATTAGCAGGTGCATTTAATCCCCATAATTTATTTTTAGTAAAAAAGAATATAGCAGACTCTAATGGGTATTGAGTAGCTACTAAATCAGGTGATGTCATAATAGCAGGTTGTTTAACATACTCACTAAACTCTTTATAGTTATCTTTAAATGTTAGTGATATATAGCCTCTGCCTTTATATTTCCAACCATCACCACTGTGTTCATTTCCATTACCATTGCGATTAGCATAAATGCGATTAGCAATTTTAGCTTCATTACCAGCATATATATGGGCTTCAGTAGGTGTAAAGTATTTACTAAAGTTTTTTAATAAACCTTCTTTTGAGTACCTTAAATCTTCTACGCAGCGTGTAAAGTTACTACTCTCTACCATACATTGTGATATAAAGTGTGCTATATTAGCAGCAGTTATTTCTGGTATAAGATTTAAAGAAGCATAGAGCTCTTTAACGATAGTAGTAGGTAAAATGTTAACAAGTTGATTTAATTTAATATCAGTAGTATGTACTAATTCTTTAAATAAATCATCGCTGACTGTTCCAGTTGGTATCATGTTTTTATCTCGCTGTATATGTTTAATTCGATTAGTTGTTTCTACGCCAAAGTAACCAGTAATATTGTTCAGACCAATTGCTAATTGCAATTGCTTAACTTTTACAGAGGTATCACCTTGCTTTAACATTACTATTATCCTATTTAATAGTTATTGTCATAATGCATACCAAGTAAGTATGCATGAAACGTTTCAGTAGAAGTAGGTCTATAGCCTAATTCTAAAATAGAATCTAAGCTATAACCACCGGTTTGATAAATACGTTGTTTGGCTTCATTAAATCCTTTTTGATTACCACCTCGTACATTAACCATTTCTTGAATGCCTTTATGTAATCCAGCAGATTCTAAGTTCATGATTTCAGGTAATGATAAATGAGTTGTATCTGATACACCACTTGCTTGACCTGTCAAATAGTCAATATGAACGCTATCTGTAGCAGTTGATTTACCTTTTAAACTATGTTGTGATTGTCGTCTAACATGTAATGTTAATATCATATATTTAACAGCACTTTTATATCTAACACCTGTTACTGAATCAGTTACTTCTACACGCTGAAATACATTAACGCCTAACTTATCTAATACCTTTAAAGCATTATCAACAGGTATATCTCTATTTACCATATTAGCGGCATAATACGGCAATGTAATTTCTTTATTGACTAATCGTCTACCTAAGTTTTGTAAATCTTTAAAACTCAATGTAGCAAAGAATTCTTTATAGAGTTTAACATTATCATTGCCTGGATCTAACTCATCAATGTAATCTAAAAACCATTTTTCTACTTCATGTCTAGTCATGGAAAATACCAATGCCATCTAACATAGGTAACCACGAATACTTAAATGCATGTGCATAGGCTGCAATGGTTTCACAATCACATAGCCACATTCTAATTTGCATGGTATTAGGATAATCTAATAAAAGATTACGCCAAAATACATTAATAGCTTTGACTTGTAATGCTTCTGATAATTCAGTATCTAGTGTAAAACGTGCTTTAGTTACCATAGCTTTAAAGCGTTCACTGGCACGATGACTACAGACATCAGCAATGATATCTATTGTAGTGGTTAAAACATCTTTAGTCATATTTTTCATCCTCAGATATTTGTGATAGTACATCTAATAAGAGTCCTTTTGGCTTTTCTGTTTTAGCCCAACTTCTGCTTAGCCAATAAGGCTTATATAAACCTTTACGTATGCGCAATAAATCCCAGGTAGATAATTCAGGAAGATTATCATTAAGATGCTCATCAAACACCCACCATCCTCTAGTATTTAATAATGTTTTCCAATTATAGCCTAATGCTATAATGTCATTGTATAGTTCTTCAGGTGTACAGAGTAAATCATCTTTAGGCGTATCCCAGTATTCTTTTATTTGTAATAGCTCATCAGTAATCTCTAATGCTCTTCTTAACTCAGGCATATTGTCAATAAGATTTCTTACTGTTGTTCTACTTAATGGTAAGTCGGGCAATAATGCTAATGCATAATTTCTATCATTTCCAACTAACCCAAAAAATTTAGATTCTTTTAAATGATGAAATTGTGTTAAATGAGGCAATAAACCTTCACGTTGTGAAACAACTACATTTAATCTATTGCCACTACCACCTTCTTTATTACGAATAGCAATGAGTTTAATTAAAATTAAATCAGCGGTTTCTTCACCTCTATCTCTTGCATTAGCTGGATAAAGTACACCTGTATTATACGTTTTATTATTGAGTAATGAAACATTTTGTATTTCAAATAAAACAGTATTTATATACTCAAATGCTTTTGAAGCCCCTTTCATAGTCGTGCCTTTTTTAGCATGTGTGAGCTTATGTTTCTTAGGTGCCATTGGGCCACCTAATTCAAACTCTTCGCCTACATGAGCCGTTAAACCAACAAACATAGAGCCTCTAGAACATAATCCAGGTAATTCAGATATTAATAATTTTTTAGCTAATCCTAAACGCATCCATACTGTATTTTGTTCAGAGCTACCTAAGTTATTATTAGCAATCATCCCTTCTTCTACATTAGTAGTCATGAAAGCTGATATAGAGTCTATGATAAGGCCAGTAGGCTGTATCATAGTAATGGGATCGCCTTTAGCATTTCTAAAAGGTGTAGTAAAACGTTTTATAGATTTATCAGATGCTTTAAATCGAGATAGCTTACTCATCTTAGAAAAATACACATCGCCCATTTCTTCTTTAATAGTAGTGAGTCGTATCTTTATTTCTTCAGGTTCTAAAAATTCATTTGAGTGATCTATTTTAGACATATTAGGCATTTTAGCACAAAGTGCTTGTAACCGTTTATAAGTAGATGAATTCTCAGTACAATACTTAGATAATTGATACGGTTTAATTCTATCACATACTGTTAAATGTAAGTAATCTATGAGAGCTGATTTAAATGAATTAGCAGGGCCAGCGATAGATACTGTAGAATATAAACCACCGTTTAATATAGATTGCCCCCATCTACCAATATAGTATGCACCGGTTAAAATATCAAAACCACCACCTACATTAAAAGCTGGCGTAATAGCCGGTACTGATGTAAAACCTGATAATAGATTCATTATTATATATCCAATTTGTTAAGTTAACGGATTGTCTATAAAATAATGGGGGTTACTAATTAAATAAAATGAGAAAACTATGAGCTTAAATAACGCTATTTTAAAAAATCTAGGATATACAGATGAAGATTTAGTTGAAGTCGCTATGGAAGGCTTTGACTTTGCTTCTGTTAAAAACTTTGCAGTAGGTTTCTTTACTAAAGTAACCTCTGTATTGTCAGATGAATCAGCTTCGTTAAATAACAAAGCACTACGATTAAACTTTTTAGATAATACTGGTTTTAAAACGAGTGTTAATAATATCAATAAATTAGGTAGAACTGCATTAACAACCTATACAGTTTGTGCACCTGCTTATATTGATAAAGACTTACCTGCTTATGTAGAGACATTACATCAAGCATTAGATACATTGAGTAATATAGATAACTTATTATTAAAGCCATTAGAGCAATGGTTAGCTATTTGTATTAGTAAACCTGAAACATTGTATAAAGTATGGATTAACTTAGATCCACATGCATTAGATTATAAAAAACACAATGATGAGTTAATGAAGCATTTTAATCAGTCCGTTGATAATGGTATTCATAATCGTTTATTTATTGATTTATACGGTGATGTAGAAGGCTATGAGAAATGCTTTAAACAAGTTACCTTATTAATTGATACTGCATCTAAAGTAAATACTGCTGAAATTACCGCTAGATTAAAAAGACTATTAGATTACATTACTAAATTAACCTCTAGTAAAGAGCATGAGCAAATACTAAAAGAATTACCTGAAGCTAAATTAGAACAATTAAGAGAATATATCTTAAACTGTGCTAAAGCATTAGAACTGTTTTCTATTGTATTATTTCAAGTAAAGCTAGTAGGCTATGCCCAATCAGAAACAAGCAAAAAAATAAATAAAGATTTAGCATAAAAAAAAATACTGCTGCAGAGATTAATCTCTGCAGCAGTATTGACTTCCAGATTACTTTAAAGTAATCTGGAAGCCGACGTAAGGTTAGCCTCTTTCGGCTCTCCTTATCTGTCTGCTTAGATGCGCTTTAAGCGCTTCTAAGCCGAAGTCCATCCAACCATCTAAGACTATTCCATTAAATTTTTTGGTAGCCCAGTTGATTCTTTTATCGTGCACCGCGCAAGCGCGGTGCACGATCCCCAGTGCCCACTGGGGGACTTTTTGTTTTTCAATTGAGTGTTTAGCCTCATATGAGGCTTTAATAAAAGCTGCGTACCAATGCAGCTTCAGCATTCCCCAATACATTGGCAGGCGATGAGGGTTTTGATAACCCACTTTGAAACCTGTTGAAAAGTCAGTGGCAAATTTATTGAACTTGTTCATGATCGTATATCCTTGCTGCTCATCGCAGCATATGAATGCGTTAATAGTTAACGTTAACTAAATAAAGATTATTCTTTATTCATATAAACTATATATATATGAAAATTATTTGAATTTATAAAAATCCTTATTTTTACAAGCAATCACTCTAGCACGTAACCCACTGTACCAGTTATAGCGCTCTCTAATACTATCTTTAATCCATAGTCTTTGTTTATTAAAAATAATATCATCTATCTCTTCTCTTAATAGCTCTTTATACCACCTTATAAGAGGATAAGATCGATAGGTTACATTAATAAATAGTTTAGTTTTAGTAGGTTTAATTCTTTTCCTCATTCTCTTTTCTACTCTAGGGCGTTTTTTATTAATCTTTAGTATCTTATTAAACTGAATATCACGCAAATGGTGATATAGCCAATTATTAATATAGCTCATCTAATATAGCCCCATGGTTTAGCTTTTTCTTTTTTACTAATCCACTTACCTGATATAGCTACAGGCTTATTATAATATCGTTTTGCGACTATATCACAAAACGGTTTTCTTGAACGCTTATAAACTTTTGTCCAATCATTATCAATAGATAAACACCTAATAGGTATACGCATTCTTTTTGGGCCATAACCTTGATAGGGAAACCAAAAGTCATTATTACTTGATGTTTTATGACCAAAGCACATTATCCAAGAATGATGCACTACATCAATTAGATTATGTTTTGGTACTGAATGATTTATTATATCTATAAATTTCATTTGATTATCCTATAATAAGGCTATACTAGATGTCATATGACATCTAGTATAGTGGTTAGTTTATTCTGTTAACTTCTTTTTAATTAACGCTAATACGCTAGGCATACAAAGATTTACTGACATGGGTTTATCACCAGCAATTAAAGAATGAATTATGATTTCATTTTCTTTTTGCTCATATGTAACATTATATCTTGTTCCGCCAAGAACAATATCTTTTTTAACCATGTACTTTACCTAAATATCCCCAATTCTTTTTATCAATTTCTTCCTTTTCTATTTTTTCTTTAGCAGCATTTTTAGGACTCAATTGTGTTTTGAGTCTTTTAATATCTTTATCAAATTCTAATAACACGCATTTCTCTCGTTCACTTGCAGCAGTATTGCCATATTGCTCCATGAGGTTATTGCGATGTACTGTTAATCGTTCTATTTTTTCTTTAATGGTTTCTGTTTCAAATGAGAAGTATTTTTCTTGAATAACTAATGTCATTATTTTGTTTGTAAGTAAGATTGATGATAGGTTAAAATTTCTTCTTTATAAATCCAACGTAATATGGATTTTGCTGACGAAATGACTTCAGGATGATAAACGCCCTCATCCTCACATACACGTGCTAATTGTAGTTTAGCTGAAAGCATTGCCTCACTATCGCATTCATTTTCATTTAATGTGGTTGGACACTCTAATACAGCAAGTGTACCATCGTACCACAGCTTAGCTGAAGCTACAGTTATATACGTAGTATAAGTTACACCTAACAATTCTCTTCGTAGTTTACCTGATGTATTAAACAAGATAAATAAAAGTTTTGCTTTCTTTGAAATAAAGTAATCGTCATTCATTATTTTTTTCTCTTTGGAATGGGTATAAGAGTATTTGGTAATTTATCATCACTCATTTTCATTCTCTGCAGTTGGTTCCATAATCAGCTTAGTCAATAACCCAATAAATTTATCGACACCCAGTGTTACTGTGATAGGACCAACTAATTTTTCAGTTATAGTTGATGGACAATCACATTTACCATCCATTATCATTAATGAATAAATCTGTAATGCATCTAATGCACCTTTCATATAGGTCGTTTTAACGGCCTTTACAAAACGCTCATCGTAGTTATCCTTATTAGATATTAAAATATCATAAAACCTATTCCACGCTTCTTCAAGTGTATCAGGTGTTTTGGCTTTTATAAAGAGTTCGTAGGAGTGATCAGTATAGTCACTTACAATAGCTTGAGTCCATTCATCTTCATGTATTTCAGGTAACTCATAATAAACGCCTTTATGTTCAGGATCTATTTCAGTACCTAATATATCATGGATATGAGTGTAATGTATTTCATTACAGTATTTAAAGAATTTACTATATAGGCTAGCGCCGCCAATAATAAATAGTTTATAATCATTAAATTGTGGTAAGTTTAATAAGGCTTCAGGTGTAGGTGTATCTGAATTAAACATAAATCTATACGCTACATCTGTTTGTGGTACTTCAGGTATAGGCAATAGATTATCTTCATGTGTAATAACAATATTAATTCTACCTGGTAATGGCTTGCAGTTTAATGACTTCCAGGTATTATTGCCCATGATAACGACACCGCCCATAGTGACGTGTTTAAATCGCTGTAGGTCTTTTGTAATGTGCCAGGGTATTTTGCCATCTAATCCAATCAAATGATCTTCAGTAGCGGCTATTACTAATGCTATTTTTTTCATAATCTGTTTTCCTTATATATCATGCTTGTAATCGTCGCCATTGTCATCACTCCATCCATCCCAAGTAATAATCAAAAATGCGATTATGCCAATTACTATAGGGATCATACAAAATCTTACATACCTAATCATTTCCATAGAAATCTCACTCGATAAAGATAAACGATTAAAAAATACAAATCACAAACTATACTTGATATAATAAGTGTTTCTGCATCAACTGTTGCTAATTGAATATAAAACAAAACATTAACAGCAATAAATAGTGTTAATGTATAAACAAATAGTTTAAGTATTTCTTTAATAGACATAACTGATTTCCTTTAATTAATTAAACCGTCAATTTTAAAAACATTAGGTATAATATTATACTTTATTTTAATATCCAGTAATACATCATTTAAATTATGAATTTCAAAAATCCATTTAAATGATTCTGCTTTATTAATGTAATCGGATGTTAGCTCTACTAAATCATCATTAGTTACTTTAAACCGCATAGTTATATTATCGATGTCTTTTAATTTAATGACTACAGTAGCTCTTGTATTAATCCAATACATTGTTAACGCACTATCAGATGTAACGCCAATAGTTGGTTTACGTGGTGGGTCTAAATCATTCAGCACGTTAAAGAAAGCTTGAAACGCATTTAATGTAGGATAAGGTAAACCCCAATCCCAGTTTTCTTCATCTAATAAATCATTAAACAGATCTTCCATTTTATAAAACCATTTAGAAGATATTGGTTTATTTTTACAAATAGATTTATCATAAAGACATGGAATTTTAACTGATGCGTTAGCAGGTGCAATCTCTAACGGGAAGAATACTTCTTCACTACGCGAATTAAGTATTAACTTATTATCTGCTAATAACTGATTTAAATACAAAGACGTATATGGTTTATGTATTATTGTGTTATTTTTTGCTTGTTGAGAATTAAAATTCATTATACTCATTCCTTATTGTGATATACTGCATTATATGATTTCTTTGGTATTAGGTTTTGAAAACGTATCCATTATTTATACTCCTAAACTTAATAGATATGTTATTTACCTTAGTAATAATATAGTTATATAATGTAAATGAAAAAAAAAATAGAAAAAAGAAAAGTGGCTAGGCATCAGTGATTAATCACTGATGCCTAGCTAACCATGTTAAGCTAGCTTATACTAGCTTAACATGGAACCACTTAATTGTTGCTCCCTGAGGGAGCGTTGTTGCCCCCTCTGGCAAGCGTGGGCCGCTGTACTGGCCCACCAATAGCTCTATGTCTTTCGACATCGATATTGAAGTCCTGTTTTCTTTTACTTCCATATTTAATACGGAAGAAAATATAGCAGCTGTGTCGGCATGGCCGACGGCAGAGTGGAGAATGTCGAACAATGGTTCGACATTCTCCAACCATGCGGCTGGAGATGGTACGGGGGTTACCCGTATCATGTTCTCTTCAAACGCAAGCATTTGAAGAGAAAAGGCATTACAGATATATAAAGTTTTCATGTTATTTCCTTCCCTTCATCAGGGATTTAATTCGTTAAAACGTAACGATACGTTAATAAAGATTATTCTTTATTCATGTAAACTATATCTATATTAAAATTATTTGAATTTATAAACTGCGTTACTATGCTAGTATGCGCGTGATATTGGAAAGTTATTAGTAGCTACAGTAGATACACTGGGCGATGCACCAGGTGGATAATCACTGATTTTTAGTCCTTCAGTATCCCACTTTCTTACATTAATGTTTGGTTGATATACGGCATGTGGATTATGTTCAGGAATATTACGTGGTGTAGGTATTAAAGCTTCTGCATGTGTTTCACCATTTAAAAACTTTAATGGATCCATATAAAGGCATTTTCCTGTTTCTTTAGATTTTAATTCAAAGCTATCTAACTCATTATCAATAATAGATAATTTAATGAACATATCTGACTTAATAGCAGCAGTTATTAAAGGCAATATGCTAGGCAACACTGCTACAGGCACTTGATCGATTTGATTGATGTTCATTTTTTATCTCCAGATTTAAAACGATTAATGTGTTTTTCTAATACAAACCCTAACTCAGCTACAACAGATGGCATTCTGCCTCCACCTTTCTTAAAATAACCACCACTAGCATCGTGTGTTTCTTTTAATTCGCTAATTAATTTAACTATATCGCCATTAGCTTTAAAGTATAAAGAAATAATTCGCATCGTACACACTATCCAATGATAGTGTTCTACATTTTTACTATTTAAAAATATTTCATAAGGAATATATGTTTTACTACCATCTTCATTCTCTAGTACCATGTCATTAATAGTAACATAATAAGCAAACTCTAATGCTTTAAACTTATAAGTAACGCCTTCTAATAATTCAGGACGTTCTTCAGGAACAATAGGCTTAGCAGATAATGTCAACTCTTCTGTTTTTTTAATACTATAGCTTACTATTTCTTTATCTATCACTTTAGTACTCATTAATCATTATCCCCTATATAAGTCGAAGCATTAATTGTATTTGTTGTAGTAGTACCGCTTACACTAACATCACCGGTTACATTAACGTTATTGTTAGTTTGTGTTGTACCTGTTATAGATACGGTACTACTGTCCAATACAATATTATTTGCTTTTAATAAAATAGTTTCATTTGCATTTGCTAGTATATTAGGGCCAGATAATTGAACATAAGTATTATCACCATTAGATAATGTAATTGTTTTTGTAGATGAGTTTAGTTGAATCAGATTACCTAAATCATCTGCTACAGTAACATGTCCTTGTTTACCTTGTACTTGTATAGTGTATTTAGCTACTTCACCATTATCTTTCGATGTAGTAATGGTAATATGGCCATTAATACCATCAACAGTAGCGCTATAATGATTATCTGCTGTTTTAGGAATATCTATGTCATTACTTTGACTAGCAGCACTCCATGCAAACGTAACGGCTTCAGCTCTACGCGTAGGGTTATTCTTTTTACGAGGCTGCCAATAGTATTCACTTGTATCTTTCTTTTCAAATACATTAACGGATTCACCTTTTTTTACATGGGGTGCTGTTTCTCTATTACTTTCATCTTCTAACCAATCAGCTTTAACAGCCATTGTTTTATAGAGATTTAGTTTAGTACTATTGCCATGTTCATCTATAACCGTTCTTTCTATTTCAGCAACATCATTCGTTACATCACCTTCATAAAAAGGATGTTGTTCTGATAAATAAACAGATATAAACCGACTATTATCATTTTTATCTTGTGCTACAGTACCAATGCCTACTGATACTAAGTTACTATTAGGTGTCATTAATCTACTCCTGTTTTAATGGTGGTATGTTGATTATAATTATCGGGTACAGTAATGTTAGTAGCATCTAACACAATAGTATCATGATTAGGTAAAAAGTTTTGTACATGCGTATAGTGCTCTATAATAAACAACTGACTACAACAACCTTCTTGTAATATTTGTTTAATATACAATGAAAGATTATTGCGATGCTGTGAATCAAAATGAATACCAATTTCATCTAAATATAAAGGATAATCCATTAGATTTAAATATTGTCTAAGCACTAGCATAAACGCTAAATTAACAACTTCAGCTTGACCTGAACTAAGAATATTTATGTCTTTTACTAAAGCATCTTTTACTAATACACTAAATGTATAATCCAACTTACCATTATCCATATTACAAGGATTAATAGTTAAATCATAAGTAAAAACCTGAGAACAAATATCAGTAAGCTGTTCAACATAACTAGTAATAAACGCTAACATTTGTTCAGCTACAATGCCTGTTTTAGGTGATAGTTCTTTTTCTAATAGTAATAAACATTCTTGATTACCACACAATGCATGGTATTCTTTATTGAGTTCATTAAGTGCATTAGTTAATGTTTCTTTTTTAGTAACGATATTGTTAATATCTGATAATGTTTGGTAAAGCTTAGATCGTTTTTCTTCAGCATCTTCTTTTATATAAGCATTAATTAACGATTTATATTGAATGTCTATATAGCTTGATAACTGAATATGTTTATCATGCATTTCTGTATAATGCATATATTGTTTTAATACATGTTGACAAATGACTAAATCTTTTTTAATAATTTGTTGTTTTAATAATAAACGATCTAATAGCTTATTTTGTTTTTCAATATGAATACTAACACTACCACCACATTTTTGATAAGCTGATAATGCATCTTTATAAGTTTCTCTATCAGCTAATGCTTTATTTTTTATTTTTGTTTGTTCAATTATTTTTTGCCATCTTACAATATGCGTAGAAAATAGTGATGGATATTGTAATATTGACTCTATTGTAAATTCATTCCAAAATAAACTCGGTAATGTAATGTTATTTTTTAATGTAATAAGACTATTAGTGACTTGGTTAAATAATTGGATATGTTCTACTTGTGGTGTGAGTATGTCTAATTGTTCTTTATATGATTTAATTTGTTTAATTAAATCAGTTGCTTTATTACGTAAATCATTAATGACTAATTCAACTGATTGCCCTTCTAATGTTAATTTAGTTTTACATTGATGACATTCAATAGCACTATGATTATTCTTATAATGATTACCTTTTTCTTTTATGCTATCTAATTCATTAATAGCATGTGCTTGTAACGTACTTATTTTATTATAAGCATGATTAATGTCTTTAATTTCATTTACTGTAAAGTAATGTGTTTTAGATAACATGTCATCTAATGAAATAAAACTATCATAAAGTGTAATTAACTGGTCACTATAGAGTGATAGATTACCATCAACATTAGGCATTTGCATAGCAACAAAATCGTTAATAATAGCATCACATTGTGCTATATAGCTTTCTATATCAGTTGTAGATAAATGATTATTAGAGAGCGATTGTGTTACCCCTACTAATCCATCAAGTTCTGTATAAAGATCGTTTATACGTGATTGTAGTGCGTTTAATTCACCATTGCATTGACCAATGTAAGTTGTTAAGTCAGTAACATTATTAATACCTCGAGTAGGCACTGATAATCCATCTTCTTTATGTAGTTGTTTATGTAAACTCATTAATGAGTGTTGACTTTCATTAATGTTTTTTTGTATCTGATGACTAGGTAATGACTTTAATAAAGCAAATGGCATGACTACTGATAGTTCATTTTCTAATTTAGTTTTTTGCTCTTCAATATACTTATATTGATTAAGGTCTTTTAACTTATGCTCTATTTCACCACGTTTACTATTAAGGTGTTTTATAATAGCTTGATTATCTCTAATTTGTACTTTAATTTTATTATGTAATTCAATAGCATAATTTAAATCTAAAGGTGAAATCATTGTTAATATATCACGACGCATACCAACTGACATAGTAGTAAATGTTAGTTTACCAATTAATAGTTTATGTATTAAATCAGTATAGTTTAATTCGCTTTCTACTAAAGCTTGTTGTGTACTGGTAATGCCGTGTTCTAATAAAGCAATGCCATTTTTATAGAAACTGTGTTTAGCTGATTTCTTTAATACAGTTACTAGTTCATAGTGATGGCCATTATGCTCTAATGTAATTCGTTTTTCACCATTTTCATAATAGTCTTCCATGACAGCAGGCAATGGTGTAGATTCTCTTAATAATGATGATTTACCACAACCATTTCTACCTAATACTAAAGTGACTTGTTCTGTAAAATCAATAGTGATTTCATTGATATTTCGTAATGCTAATGGTTTAAATCCTCGTAAATATACCGATAAGATTTTCATACTATCTCCTAAAGTGACATAGTATGATGGGTATAATTAACCAAAAAAACAGTACTCTAGACTGGGATATATCCCAGTCTAGAGTACGTATAGTCGTTTAACTAATTAGATCATCAATTACGAACTCAATATCACTGTCAATTAACCATCTTTCTATATCATGGATGGTTTTACGTAGTTCAGCAAGTTCTTTTTCTTTATTGGATTTATCAAATACATCTTCATTTGCATTCAGTTTTATTCCTGCTTGGTATGCCTTTTTTAGACTAAAGTAACCTACTAACATAGGCACATCGCGTGCATCAAGCTCTGCTGCTTTTCGGCTGCTAAGATTCCCGTTAACATAGTGATCTTGAATGACTATGTAGCATTCCTCTGACGATGGTTCTTTATTCCAACTAAATGCGTCTTCTTTTACTAATATACGCGTTACATGAGAGTTATCGTCATTATCATCATGATATTCAGCAATGACATAGCCAGTAAATACCTGCGTATAAGTTATTGATGTTAAACCGCGTTCAACATAAGTTGCTCTATCTCTAATGTTTTTAGTTAATAGATTGTTTTTAGTTTCATCCATTATAGCAAAAGATGGTGTGGCACCACGATCAGACTTAGAGTCTGACATTAGCCACTTATCAAAACATTCTACATCTTCTGATGGGATAATTATGGGGCGCATACTATCAGTTGTGTAGATACTATAGTTATGCTTTTTCATCAAGGTATGTAATGTATGCCCTTCAATTAATCCATTTTCAGATACTTTTAGTGATTCTTTATAAATATTAACACTTTCCTCACATTTAAATTCAGTAACATTGATTAAGTCTTTACTTATATTTAAAATGCTTGCTACAATGTTTCTTACCTTTATTGCATTATCATATCCATGAACATATCCAAAAAACTCTCCTGATAGTAAATATAAAGTAGACATATTATCCTTTTTTAACGCATTATCATACTTATTATTACCATATGTAGTACAAAAGTTATGCTCTAAAGAGTTAATCTCATCTCTACACTCAATTAATGTTTTTGACTCTAACCATTCTTTAAACTCTTTTATATCTTTTTCTGGAACAAATATTTTATGATTATATTCATTAGTATAAATAACATATTTATATGTTTTATAAAGGTCATAATCCATAATACTAATGTCGTCTGTATAGTCAATTAAAGGTATTAACCCATTATAAACATTTTTATCATATTCAATATGAGGTACGTCTAATAAAACTTTAATAGATTCTTCTGGTTCTTCAGCAAAATTAGATAATATTTTTTTTGTTAATGATATATCATTAGCATGATTAGATAATACTTTTAATATATCATTTTTTAATTTTAAAGCATTAGCATAGCCATGAATATACCCATATATGGTATTTTTATCATGGATTTTATACAGCTCACTTAAATCATCTTCTTTTAAATCCTTTTTAACATATATGTAAATACATTTATTATTTCTTGATAATGGATCAACTAATTCACTACAATAAATGTTAAAAGAATCACCTAAAATATGGTCATTGTGAATCTTCTCTGATGCCAAAAGCATGGTTTTACGTGGGTCAGATAGTGAATCATAAATGTCAATACTAAATTCATTGACAACATAAGACATCCTTCTATGTACCTCAAGCGCATGTTGCACGCTATCTTGACCTACAAAAAGATTTGTGAGTGAGTTAGTTTTAACAATATACAGTGGTTGTGTATTAGCAATATTGTTCATTATTTTTTCCTTAATTGATTGTGGTAAAAGTTTATTTAGGTTACTACATACAACAGTATTAATGATTATTCTTTTACAGAATCTTTTAACTTATCAAAGTATTCATCCATGTATAGTGTTAGGCACTTTGCTACATATTCTTTGATTATTGGATACTGCAATTCAAACTCAAAGGCATGTGGCAATACTATGTCATTTAAATATCTTTTTGCGTATTCTCTTTTTACACAATAGTAAAAATGACTTATAAGCTTACCATATTCTTCACATTCATATATCCAATTTTCTACATTTACTATAGCTTCAGTTTCTAGTTTTTTGAAGCACTTAACTATATCGCTATCTGATATATAATTAATATCCCCTGTTTTCCATCCCTTATCAATGAGTGATCGTGGTGAATAGTACAGTATCTTATAGATAATGCTATTTTCAGGAAACTGCGTATTTAAAACTATGCGCTCATCAATTGAGTTAACTTTAAAGGTTATGCCAGCAATAACATCTTTAATAGTAACGTTGCCAAATGGCACATTAATGCTATAAAATGCTTGTGGGTGATTTGGTGTATACCAAGGTGAATTTTGTACGCTTGCAGTTAATGGGGTGACGGGCTCTTGCTGCTGCCTATAAGCATTATGTGCATGATATTGATGATATAAATAATTATTCCAATTATTCATTAGATCATTAAATGTTGGTTTTATTTCATTTTTTTCATCAAAGTTATATTCGGTTTTAGTAGATTTTTTAGCAGCCATTGTTTTTTCCTATTGTGGTAAGGGTAAGTTCATACACATGCATTTAAATGCATGTGTATGGTAAAAGATAAAGTACTAAATTAGATTAATTACGTTTATACGGTTGTAATACCCGAATAGACTCAGAAACTGCTTTGGCAATTATCTGATTTAAACGCTGCTCATCTATTGAAATAAAGTCTCTTGGGATATTGCATGAGCACCTAGCTAAATAACTACCTAATGATGTCGGCGCAGCCCGATTCCATCTATTATTATCTTTAGTGCATTTATTTTGATTTTCAGATTCATTTAAAGGATCTAGTCTTACCAAGTTATCAGATCCACATTCTTTTATCAATTTTATTGTGGTTTTCAAATTTTCTATTTTTTCAAAAATATGAAATATACCATCTACGGCGTTTGTTTCCTTTTTACCTATGTAGTAAAACGTTTCAATTACTGCTTTTTGTAAATCATCTAGTTTTTTAAGTGTTTCGTATAAAGCATCTTCAGCATCTTTATCCGGTATAGAATTGCTTTTTTCTTTATCTGCGTAATAGAGCGCATCATTGTATACGCCATCTTTAACTACAGCCATTATAAACAAAGTATGCGTTTTGCATAACTCATTAAATATATTTATGTAATTGTCGAGTCTGCCAGGTGTGGTATATTTAATAACCGTATTAAAGTATGGCAGTTTTTCTACCCTTTCAATTGACGTAGCTGTAACGTCGGTATGTACTCGTGCTAGTTCAACTACATTTAGGATAGTACTTAATCTATCCGCATAAACTATAAGATCAATATCTTTAATATATAATTTAAACATTTAATTCCTCAGTTGGTTGAAAAAGACCTGGTAACTCTTCTATTGAATAGCCGTCGGAAAATTCACAGCAATCGCCTATGTGTTCTTTTAATCGATACAATGTGTTGTCTAACTCTTTATCTACTATGGATAATTTTTCCATGAAAGTAACTACAGTAATTAAATCTTTCTTTCTTTGTTCTCTTTCTAGTAACTCATCAATAACCTCTCTTCCATATATTTCCTGATACCCTGTTTTTGTGATAACGTAATATATGCCACCAAATTCATCAGGTAAATACTTATTAGACCAGTAGCTGCCACTACAACTAATGTAGTCTATATCTTTACAAGGTGGCTTATTTAGTATTTTTTGAAAAATAGCTGTCCAATTACTAAATGCAGAAATAATTGAAGCTATCGTATGTCCTTTATGTTTTAGCTTATTTGCTGTTTCTAGCAAACGTAATGCTAAAGGATCATTTAAGTTAGCATAGTTGTTTACTAGATTGCTACAGCAATATTCAATATTAATGTCGTCTAGATACAAGGATTTAAACCCATCTGGTACATAAAAGTAAAAAGCATCAGTAATGCTATCATTGTTAATCTTTACTTCAATACCAAATAATTGTAGTAATTTAATTTCAAATTCACTAACAGCATTAATCGGTAATGCTGGTGAAAATGTGCCTGCTGAAAATGTATCGCTCATTTATTACTCCTTTCATAAAAATGTTATTTTTCAAGAAAACGAAAAAAGCAGTATTCTCGATAATAATCGTAAAAACTAAAATCTACATAGACAGGAAAGAAATCTCCATGCCATATCCTTCCTTGGATTATATAATTTCCTCTTTTATTTAATATATAAAAGCCAGTACACCAGCCAATATATATACATATTCTTTCATCGCACATATGTAAAGCAATTCTACCACATATAAACTTAAGCCTCATTCATTTTTTACCCTCAATAGTTATTAATGATGTTATTTCATTTAAATAATGTATGTATTAAATATTTTTTAAATACAAAAAAAAATACTGCTGACTATAGACTGATCTATTAATAGATCAGTCTATAGTAAAAGAGTTTTACTCTTCAGCAGCTTTGGCTCTCCATAGCCAAATTTTGGAATCACGCTTCCTGCGTAATTCCAACGCCCGCATTACACGGGCGTGGTATCCTGATGGATACCGATCAGGGTGTTGTTCCACCCTGACCAAAAGACTCCATAATCTTTTTTTTTCATACTACATCCTTCCGCTTCATCAGCGGATTCTTTTTAGTGTTTTCCTACCTCTAAAATTGGTAGGAGTAAAGAAGAACTGCGGCATGTAAGGTGCCGCATCGATTTTTGCAGCGCACGCATCGTAGTCTTCGATGACGTATACTGCAAATTTTGGTAGATCCTTAACAGATCTTATTTCCATCCATTCAGGATCTACCCCAGCTTTGCCAACCCAAACCTTTCCTACTTTAAGTAGGTGGTCTAGGTTGGCGTACTTTACGTACACGGGATTTTGTCCCAGTATACGTAAATCATTGATGCCATCCATAGCTAAAAAGACCCCTTCATCCTGAACAGGTCTTGGACACATGCCCCTTACAGCATTGTCCAAGTTTGTACGCCTTACAAGATTCATCTGAATCTCCTTCCACTCATCGTGGAAATGATTAATAAATCCACGACATCCATGTCATGGTGCCTATTGGGGCAATGTTGCTATAAACAACAGGATGCCCAATAATCCTGTTGCTGCCCAGATACCTATAAAGGTAATGAGCAGGCCTACTACCTTCATAGGTAGTATAGAGTCCTCCTTTTAAGAGGTTAATAAAGCCTAGGACTTAATGCCTAGGCGCTCTTTGATTCTGCGAATGTCCTCTTGATCCTTAGAACGTTTCATAGATTCTTTGTGGGCCAAGATGCCCTCAAGTGTTTCCACCTGAATGCCCTCAACCCAACTAGTTTTATTTAAGGCTCCTGCAGCCAGGATGTGCAGGTCAATTACCTCTGACCATTCACACACTGGCACGCTGGTGCCATGAATTTTAAATTCGTGAGTAGGCTTCCCTTCCCTCACGAATTTCTCAAACCAGTGACGGGGTAAAGCCCCGTCAATATCACTGGTCTCTTCCCTAAGACCATACAAACAAAGCGCCGATCCAGCGCCAATGAGCATTTCTACTCTTGACACTTTTGTTTCGGCGTGAAACGCTTTTAGCGTTTCAATGATTTGTTTCTTATTCAAGTTACCTCCTAAGGTACTAAAGAAACGAGTAAAGCTATTTACTCATAAACACAATATCCATATGAAAAATATTTGAATTTTATTTATTAGGGTTTATTTATTAATGCTAATTCTAAATCATGTACTTTTTGTTTACACGCTACTAGTTCAGTCAATGCATTATTCTTTGCTGTAATGTTTGATACATAACTTTCTATATTAGCTAATCTTGCAGCTTCCAATACTTGACTCTCTGCTACCGTGTAATTTAAATTAGATGAAATTTTATGCAATTGAGCAGTAGCTGTAGTGATACCCATTTCTGTTTGTGCTAACTCCGATAGGTCATTCATTAATTGTGTTAAGTCTAAACTATCAGGTAATAAACCAATATCAATAGATAATACTATTTTACTATAAGGTACTGCTAGGTCAGTAGGCGCACTAGTAATGTAGCTACTAGGAATACTGACTGTAGCACCACTATCAGGAATCAAAACAACAATAGTTACCCCATTAGCTAGATCAGTATTAAATGCTGCTGAGCTAATGCTATTAGGCGCATAATAGGTATTATAAACATCTACACCACTGGATACTAATGCGCTAATTAATTGTACTGATCCACATCTATAATTACCACTGGCTATTGTAAAGGGCGATGCTACTGTAAATATGCCATAGGTATTAATGGCTATTACTACATTACTCATTGATCCGCTCTAACTAAAATGTTTAATGTAATGTCGCCTGGTGTACCTGCTGCTGTAGTAATTTTTTGTGATAAGTAATGAGTTGTATTGCCACTAGCATTAGTGCCTTGTATTACTAAGGAAATGCCTGTAGCAAGTGCAGTGCCTGTTGAATAATGTTCAGCAGTAGTTAACAAAGCATTTAATAAGGTTACTGTTTCTAATGTCAGTGCACTCATTTGTCCTGCCGTTGGTGAACCACTCGCTACCAAGAAATAGTCAGGGAATTTACTTAACCAACTAATAATGCCATCTGTATTTCCTGTATCAGGCACAATAAATAAACCTATTGACTTATACTGAGCAACGGTATAGCACATATTAGGGACTATATCACTTGATGGATACCATGCTAAATAATTAGTCGCTATTGTATTATATAAATTAATAGGAATTGTAGGATTGATAATGGGATAACCTACTGCAATATTGCTAATAGCTGCATTAGCCCAATTTGGTATAATCCAATAGGTATTACTAGGTAATAAGCCAGGTATAACGGCCTGCCATTGTTGTGTCGTATAGCTTCCATTACTTGTTAATAAGTTTTGTAATGTTATTAAGTAATTTGACATCGTACAATACGTATTACCACCATTACAGGCTACTGCTAATGGCAGATCAAATGATTGTGATGGATTATTAGTATTGTAAACTTGTAAATTAATAACATCTATTTTAGTTACTGGATTAGTAACCGTGCTATTAATTAAACTCAATAATGTAGTAGGTGTCATAGCGCTTACAGTAGCGGCAGCAGCACTATAATTACTTAAGATAGTTTGTAAATTAATAGGCGAGATTATTTGAATAGTGCCAAATGGATAATCTCTTTGAAAAGCTTCATCTGCTAAAAATACAGTAACAGGTACAGTACTGCTGTTTATTGATAAATAAAAACTAAAGTATTCAGGATAATCAATGGTAGTCGTAGTACCATTTGATGTTACACTAATAGGGACTAATATACTGCTAGTAACTACATTGTTTGCTGTATTACCTAACGCGGCACTAATGATGGCTAATGCACCACCAGTAGTCACAGTAGTCATAGCAGTAATAACAGCTGGCATTAAATTAGCAACTGCTTGAGATACAGCTGCTCTATTATTAATAGTATACGTATCTGCACTATCACAATCATAAGTCGTTAATGTAACGCCACTAGCAAACGTTTGAATAGTATCTGTTGCAAAGGTATATGACTTTTCACTAAATTCCCCAATAGGGCTAATAGTGTTGGCAGCATTATTAACATAAGCTGCAATAGTTAAGGTATTATATAGCATGAAGTGCGTCCTATTGTTTAATGATGCGATAACTGGAGTCTGCGGAATAGTAAATAGCTTTATCACCACCGGCTTCAATCACAGTGGCAACATTGTAACTTTTAATAGGTGTATCTTTAATTACTAAATCAGTCAATAACAAATACAGTTTAATATCTGTTTTATAATACTTAATTAGATTGGATAATCCACCACGGGTAATTAAATCAGTGCCTGGTATTAGCTTAACATCAAATGTAGGAATAGCCTCATTAATAGCAATGTCATTAATTTCTAATATGCGTGCTGTGTTAGTATAGCTAGATTTAACAGAAAGCTTTCCTTTATCAGATACATCAATTAATTTATCAGTAATATCAACAATAAATGAATCTGTATTTGTTTTACTAATGAAAGCTTTACTTAATAATAGCATACCTTTAGTAAATATCTCTTCTAATCTAAATACTAATAAAGGTGGATAGATGATTTTAGATAATGCTGTACTACTTTCATGTACAATCGTTCTGCCTTTTAATGTCATTGCATTATCATCCATTAATGTACCCCAAATTTTACTTTGAGTAATTTTAGCTAAATCACCACTAATAGGCACATTACCACCTTCAAAAGCATTGTTATACATTACTTTAATTTTTTCTAATTCTTTAATAGGTTCTTTTAATAAGGCAATGCTATAGCGTGTATTAGGATTAGGTTTACCAATGTTTTTACCTGCTAATTTATCACTCTCTTTATAAGACGATAAAGTATAAACATAATAGCCAGTAGCAGTATCAAAATAATTCCTATTAGTATCAAACATCCATTTATTCGCATTGACTAATGGATTAATACGCGATTCAGTAATTGTTTTAGCTTTAGCTTTTTTAGTAGCTGTATCCGTAATGATTGCAATCGATTTATCACTGGCTTCATTAAAAATTATAACAGGTTCTAATGCTTTATCTAATACTGCTTTTCTACCTAGATTAGCATTATTATCAGCACGTGTATTGCCTACATTACCATTATGTCCTCTAACCCATTTAAAGACTAATTCAATAGTATTGTTTTTAGCTGTACTAAATAGATTGTCTAATAGTATCCATTCTTCTTTATTAGCAACCTCTTTTCCAGTACTCGTTTTCCATTGTTTTAATTTCCATTTATTTAAACTTTTAGTACCATCAATAAAATAGCTACTATCTGAAATAACAATAATCTTTTTAATATCAGGTAATGTTAATAAAAAACTAATGCCATGAAAAGCAGCTAATAATTCTGCTACATTATTTGTTTTTAACTCTCCTATTGGACCATACCCATCATAAGCAGATCCATCTTCATATACAGCATAAAACCCATAGCCTGATGGGCCAGGGTTTTTAGGCGCTGTACTGCCATCAGTATATAATGTTACGGTATGTGTTGTCATTTTAATTCCTTAAAGATTACACACAATAATAATAGGTTATAAAACATAAAAGTCAATATACCTGCCCATTGTGTAATCTGATTTATAATCGTAATTTGCTAATAAGTCAACTTTTATTTTATTTATAGGCTGTGTACGTGTAGCTGCTCTATTGTATTTAGTATTCGTTGTATTGAGTACTGTACCATAACCTGTTTTTTGCACTGCATTGTATTCTGCTAATCGCCCATCTGATAAAACTAAAAATCCATTAGTCGCTATGCCATATGGCAATCTATAAGTACCTTTTAAATCAGTACGTAAACAAGGTAATAAATCATAGCACAAATCTTTAACAGATAAACTAATAATGCCTGTCATACCGTTTGTTAAATAGTTAATAACATTGATTGCTGAACAGTTATACCCTTTACCATAACCATCAGCAGCAGGAATCCAACCCCTATCTAAACTATCAATGCCTGTTGCTTCTTTACTCATTTCACTGTATAAAAGTGGAAACGAAATACTATTGCTATTAATAATATACGTATCACTTTTTGCATACTTTAATCTACCATTTAAAACTAAAAAGAATGCAGTACTAGTAAATGCTGTAGGCATTGTTAATGTTACTGTACAGCCTACTACTGTTTTATGGCTAATTGTAATATGGTTACTTTCAATAACTGTTTTAGTAATAGGTGACACTGCTGAAAAATCTAATAAAGAAAAACCTTGTAATTCTTCTTTACAAACGTATTTCATGCCATTAGGTAAATAAGCATAATTACCTAAAATAGTTTCAAAGAAAATTAATCCATTAATAGTCATTAAAAAGTAATTATGATAATCATTCATTGTTAAAGTATTAGGCTGATTAAAATGTACAACTACATCATCATTATTACCTGATACATTAACAGCTTGTAAACGCATATTACCTGCATCTATATTTACATTCTTCCACCAAGGCTGCATACAGAGTATTCTTTTTTTATTTAACAATGATTTTGGTGTAGTTATTTCGTTTATTAAAATATAGCTATAATTAGCAATAAAGTTACTGATTGTTACTGTATTTGGCACATCATTAATTCCTATTAGGTTTCTTATATTAAATTGTCCTAATGGTGTATTTGTACTATCTGATATATCAATCAATACACTAGTGTATTGATTAAGCAATGTATTAACTAAAGTGGTATCAGGTAAATTTATCCAAGATGGATAATTTTTAGCTAAAATAGAGGTGATGGTTAGCATAATTAATCCTATTTATAAAACGGTTATAAAGCACATATCATATGAAATTATAATTAATAAGGACACAACATGACAGCGATTGCTTATCCGTATGATCCTACTGGTACATTTTCTTCTAACTACATTAATAATGAAGTAGTTACAATTAATACAGCTAATGGAATAAACGCATATCTTATTATACCTGATGCTACGCCATTTTATGGCGATAGCATGGTTGTTATTGACACAACGGGCGTGCCACTTAATGTAAATAGCGATTATGTTTTATCACATTATTGGACTGAAGCTAGCACTAATATTGGTAAAGATGTATATGGGAGCATTACAATAAAAAATGGTTATTTAATTGGTAATTATAGATTAGTCTATAGAACAATTGGTGGCGAATATGTAACGACACCATTAAATACTATTCAGTCTGGTATTTGTGGTGGATTAAATCAATATGTTAATGTTGATTGGAGTACTGCACCGACCACATTCCCATCGATACCACATAAGCATGAGTTATCGGGTATCGTTGGCATGACACAAATATATCAAGCACTTTATGATATTGCTGCAGCTGTTACTAAACGACCTAGTGGCATTATGTTTGATGATGTATTTGATATTGCTTTTGCTAATTTAAAAGCGACTGTTAATCCTATTGCTAATTTAATGGGTGCTATCGGTATAATTAATAATAACAGTGATACAGCTATTGCATCATTGTTATCTTTTTTACAACCACAAATGAGTTTATCGAATATTAGTACTACTGATAAACATTATAATATTCCTTATTTTGGTAACTTTGTATTTAAAACAGGTCGCTATGAATATGAAATAGGTAAAGAGCCTACTGAATTGTTTTTTACTGATCCGCCTATGTCAGGCAGGCCATTGTTTGCAATTGGTAACGTTACTTCATCAAATAGCTATGATCCACCTACACAAGATCAAATATTCTTTGGTGTACCTACGCCTACAAAAGTAAGCTGTACTATTCAATACCATACCCCTACCGTTACTAATTTAGCAGTGCCACCTGTAGGCACTAACCCTCGTCGATTGATTACATACTTTGCCATAGGATTAACCGCATGACACTCGTTTATGACCCTAGTGGGTTACTAGCTAGTAATTCCATTACTAATGAAATACACAGCCCTATTACAGAGCCCGATATTTGGCCTTCACAACTCGTTACTAATAGCAGTGATGGTAGCTCTGCATCTACTCCTTTTTATAAACTCGGTTTATCTGTTACTGGTATTGCAGTAGGCTCAACATCAGGGCCTACTGCATTAGTAGAGTTTACCGATTATGTAATGAGTCCATTATTTGCAACCCGTTCTGCAGATACAGGTAAAGAAGTTTATTCTTATATTTTATTAATTAACTATACTAACTGGACAAGCATTACATTAAACTATCAAGCAGTCGGTGGTGATCCTGATACAGTATTAATTAATCAAATAGTAGCTGCAGGCACATTTGATAAAACTAATTTAGAAACCTGGCAAACATTTACAGGTGAATTAGCTACATTAGGCCAAGTAGGCAGTAATTACAGTTTAACAAATACAGATACTGTAAATATACTATCGGGTAATTTAAATAGCATTGCATTAGCATTACAAGCCCCTAATGGCTATAAACAAACATTAGATACTAATATATCAACACTCAATTCTGAAGTAACTGGATTACAATCAACAGTAAACTCTTTACAAGCCGATATTAATAACTTAACACAAGGGGTTGGTTTAACCTCATTGCAAATTGCACCTACTATTGCATCAGTAGGTGATATTAAGCTAATATCTGAAATAGATAGCGGTAGCCTATCTACAATATCTTCAAATTGGATTCCATGTGATGGCTCAGCGGTATCACAAACAACCTATTCACTGCTTTATAATAAAATAGGAAATACGTATTATACTACTGCTGGTACAGGTCAATTTAATGTACCTAATTTAGCAAATACTGTATCAGGCACTGTATCTATGCCTCATTACATATGCTATCAGCCATACTATGTAAATTACATGCAAATGGTAACAAGCAATATTTATATATTTGTTTCTCCATTAGGCAGCGATAGTAATACGGGTACTACGCCTACATCACCTGTAGCTAGCTTTGCAAAAGCTATTGAATTAATTCAATACTATTATCCAGTGACTACGCCTGCTACTAGTGTAAGTATTTACATTAGTTTATTAGAAGGTACATCTACACCTAATACGTATACTAACTGTGATATTCTTAGTGCACCTAGTCAAACTAATATTATTATTCAAGGTTATAATAGTGCTACTGCTTCAGGCAGTAACTACACATTTACAGCACCTAATAATGTAAATAATGTTATTTTAAATGGCTCATCAAATATTAGTATTAATGCAGTTACTTATCAAAACATTTATCTTCAAGATAATGCTACATTGAATAACCCTACTGCTATTCGTGCAAGACAAGGTGGTCAAGTAACCATTGGAAATAATGTTACGTTTGGTCAAATGGGTCCTACTATTAACATGGTTAATTTAGTAGCAGGTAATAGTTACATTATTACTAGTTTAGGTTCTGGGTATACTACAGCACAATGGCTTACTTGTACAGGTACTTCAGCTTCTCCTTATATTGGTCAATATTTTACAGTACCTAGTAATTCAGTAATGTCAGGTGTTACCTTTAGTACAGGTGGATCAACTGCTACATTTATTCCTAATGGTGCACACATTGCAGCATTACAAGACGGTAATGTAGCTTATAATGGTACTGGCATTATCATTGCAGGCCATGCAGGACAACATTTAAGAAGTCTACAATCAGGTAATATTACGATCGAAACACCTACAATAACTATTAAGCCTTCATTTAATTTCATTTGTCACGCATTTGCCTATGCGGATACCAATGCAAATATCATTGCTCTTGGTGGCACTATTAATGTGGGTGGCAGTAATGGCACTGTAACAGGCTATAATTATATTGCAAATACCAGTGCAATTATTACTGTACCTGGCAATAGCCCTACATTCTTTCCTGGTACAAGAGGTACACCTAATACGCCCAATGCTACCTCTGCATTAGGTGCAATTGCACAGGCTACCTCTACCATTATGGGTATTGCTAAAACAGCAACAGCGTCAATATTAAGCGCTTTAACAGGCACTACTGATTTAACAGATAATACAAGTATTGTAACGCCAGTCGCATTAACATGGGGCATTAGATTTGGCTATATTACAGGGTCAGAAACTCACACAAATCCATGGGTATATGATAACTCAGCTACAGTCAGTGTTAACTCTTTAGTAGTAAATAACTATTATACTATTAATAGCGTAGGTACTACTACATTAGCACAATGGCAATCAGTAGGCTATCCAAATACTGCTACGACTGTTGCAGTAGGCGATATGTTTCAAGCAACTGCTACTCATCCAACTGGTGCAACAGGTACTACTGGTAATGCTTGGAAAGTCACTACTAGTTTTAATTATGGAAATTGGTATCTACAATTGCCTAGTTGGTTAGGTGGTTTTTTAATACAAGGTGGCAGTATGCTATTGCCTACTGGTATGGGCGATACCATTACGTTTCCTATACCTTTTACAACTGCTATATATACGTTAATACCTTCAGATCAAGGTCCAGGATCGCGCATTACTGGCATGACATTTGGCTTTAATTCAAGTAATGTATGGCCTGGTTGTAATCCTGGTAATAGCGCTGGCATGATAGTGCCTCAATATTATCCTATTAATAACTATACTGCGCAACCTACATTAACTAATTTACAACAGTTTGCAGCGTATGCGTTTATACCATCATTAACTGTATTAGGCAGTAATAATACATCATTAACATTAGGTAATCTAGTACCAGGCAACAGTTATACAATTAGTAATATTGGAAATAATACGACAGCTCAATGGCAAGCGGTTTCTGCTAATGGTAAGTTTGTTACTCCTGCTGCTAATAATGGAACAGTAGGTACGGTTAGTACTACACCGACCAATGGCAGCGTATTTGTAGCTGGTAACGCAGGTGCAACATATCTTACTGGCAGTACATTATCAACAGGCACTGTTACTTCTAATACCGATTGGGGTGGTGGTTATTGTCAAGTCTATGAAGCTACTAACTATGGCTGGATTGCAATAGGTAAATAATTTAAATATATCTTTTTCTACTTCTACTAGGAATACCTAGTAGAAGTAGAAGTAATAAAAATATGTATATGATTGTATGTAAAAAGCTTTATTTATTACAGAAATTACTGTATTTTTTGTTTGCATATAGGATTACTCACTATGGCTACTGTTACACCTAGTTATACCTATGATCGCACTGGTCATAGTAGAAGCAATTTAATTATTGCAGAAACACACGATTTATCAAACGCAACATCTCGTTTAGTGGTTGCTAATCAAGGATTATACTATACAACATCATTAGTTGTTACACGTGTTAGCGATAACAGTGTTTTAGTTTTAAATACTGATTATACTTATCAAGGCTTTGATGAAGTCATTACAGCAATGACAGGTAGCGAGTGCTGTGCTGCTATTGCACTCATTAATGATGGTATTACTGGTAGTATTAATTTACAGTATCAGTGCGTAGGCGGTATTCAAGGTGGCGTAAATGGCTTAGTTAATGATTTACGTAATCAAGTCGCTTACTATAATAGCTTAGGCGTTAGTTGGAGTGCAGTACAAAATAAACCCTCTACTTATCCACCCGCAGCACATCAACATAATATCTTAACTGATTTAACAAGCCTAGAAGCATTACGCAATGCATTAGAAGACATTACGAGTGCTTTAACAAACAGTAGACCATTAACATTAGCAGGCGTTGCACTACAGAGCCGTATTGATGGTATTGCTGCATTAATCGCTAATCAACGTAATGACTTTAATAAGCTATCTGCTAATTTAACACAAGTGTTAGGCATTAGTAGTACGGGTACTATTTCAGAAAGCTTAAATACAATTGTCTCTAGTGCAATGAGTAATTATGTTACAAGTACTCAATTAACTAATGCTACTAGTAACTTAGTAACAACAACGGCATTAACAACTGCATTAAGTAGCTATACACCTACAGGGGGCAGTACAGATATTGCGGCTAGTACAGTAGCAACTAATGCGCCTACATCTATTAGTGATAGCGATTTATTACCATTAGTTGATGTAAGTAATGATAATGCATTATCTAATATAACAATAGGTAATATTAAAACAGATATTTATAATTCATTATCAGCTACATCTAATGGTGTGGAAGTTACTGTATCGACTACAGGTGCAGTTAGTGCAGCATCTACAATAGATGGATTGATGTATGGTGTATCTAGCAATGGCAATATTAAGCAAGCTGTCGCAGGTACTGATTATCAATCGCCAATTACACTAGATACTAGCGCTACTAGTGGCCCTGCAACCTATGATTCAGCTACAGCAAAACTTACTATACCTGCTTACATTCCAGCTGGACAAACAGCCTTTACAACAAATGGTGGCACATTAACAGGGCCATTGACATTACACGCAAATGGTGTTAATAGTCTTGATGCAGTAACAGTACAGCAACTAACTGCTGCAAATTCTAGTCTTTATAGGATTCAAGGTACTTATACTGTTAATGGTGCTGTTAGTTATCCTACTAGTGCAAATACAGTGGGTGATGTTGCATTAGCATCAGGCATGGTATGGATAGTTAGTGGAACAGGTGGTAGTATTTCTGGTAATACTGTAAGTAGTGGCGATACAGTTACTTGTACAGGCGTTGATGGCAGTGGTAATGCTACTTGGGTAATTACATTACATTCTATTGGTTATACACCAGAAAATCAAGCTAATAAGAACCAATCAAATGGCTATGTTGGTTTAAATGGGTATGACATTACTATTTCTAATTCTGTTAGTGGTACATTATATACTAATTACATTACTGGTATAGCAACTCAAAGTGGTTTAACTTATAAATTACCTAATAAGTCAATAACATTTGCTGGTTTGGAAGATCTTTCAAATTTAGTTAATTCGTCATCTGTTACTGGTGCAATTACAAGTGGTAGTGATAAGTCATCCTATTTATCAACTGATAAATTTCCATTAATTGATACTAAAAATAATTCTACTGCATTAGGTTATACTACATGGGGTGAATTATCTAGTCAGATTAATGCATTGATTGATAGTGAAGCTGTCGCTGCTGTTAATACAGCATTGACTGCAAGTAGCAGTAATAACTTGCAAACTAATATTGGTACTTTTATTTCTAGTCAGATCAGTACTGGATTAGGTAATCAAAGTATTAAATTAACTAATACAGATGGATCGCTAGTGAATTATAGTGCTGGAATGTTAGGTAAGTATTTACAAAGCTTTGCTACAATAGCTAGTTTATCAAGCTATGCATTGAGTACAACAACAGGCTCTACCACCGATCTAACAACTGCGGTTACATCAACTATTGCTACTGGAACACCTGTCACCTTAGCACAAGCAATTAATGGCGTAGCTAGTACTGTAGCAACAATCAGTACAGAAATATCAACATTACAAACAACTGTTAATTCACTAAGCACTACTACTAGTACTACAACATCTTCATCAAGTACTACTAAAAATTTACAAGTAGATTATGGGCTAGTCGCTATTACACCAGGCTATTATAGCGGTACTCAGTCTATTGTAACTAATCTTACAAATTATCAAACCAGTGCTAATTATCCATCTTGGACTAAAAACACATCATATACTCGATACAGTATTGTTGTTGGTGGTAGTTATTTATGGATAGCTAACGTGACTGCTTATGGTACTACTGGCTATATTAGTGGTAGTAGTTGGACGAGTGGCAATAGCATTACTTGGCCTAGTAATGTAACTGACGGCACTACTACTATTACAGATGGTTCAATTACATGGACTATTATGACAGGTGCAGGTGGATTTAATATAACTACTCAGCAGTTATCTGATATTGCTATTACTAATGCAAAAAACTTATCAAAAGCATTAGCCTCTTCAGGTAATAATGGTACTTCTATATTTGTACCTGATGGTAATTTTTGGATAAATGCCGCTACATTATTGACTAATACTAGTGCTAATAAATTAGATATAGATATACTCAGAATACGTGCAGCTAAATCATTTTCTTTATTTGGTAATGGAAATAGCAGTACAATTACATTAGTAGGTGCTACTGGCTCTAATGGCATTACTATTATACCTGAAGATGGAAACGTTACGATTAGGTGTCATGACCTTAGTATTATTGGTGGCATGTATCCTGCACCCGCTTCACCTGGATGGAACGCACTTAGTAATGGTTGGTTAGGAGCAGGATCTAGTGGGACTGTTAATAATGGCATTAGTGTATTAGCACCATTTTCAATGGTCTATACAGGTAATACGCGCGGTAGACCTACAACACCTATTAATTCTGTTTCATTAAACAGTGATAATGTTACAGCCACTGTTACATTAGCATTTCCACATGAGTTCAGTATTATAGGACGTTTAGTTAATATTACCGGTATTAAAAATACAGGCACTTCTGTTCAAACAAAAACATTTAATTACAATGGCTCTACAAGTGATACTTATGCTACATATACAGCAGCCTATACTAAGTTACAGCAGGTTTATTTAAGAGTTTATGGCAGTAGCAATATAACTATTACAAAAAATGGCGTAGCAACTACTTTAACTGCTATGCCTGATTATAATAGTGGTTTAGCAGCTGGTGATGTAATAACTTATAGTGATTATAGTTGCCCTTATAACTCTGATGTAATTGGTACAAGCTATTCAATTCCAGGCGTTATTGCTACACCAGTTATAGCTAAATTCATTAAAGGCACTACCACTGGACATTTGGCAACTGATTTTAATACATTCATTACCAATTACATGGCTGTAGCAGCAAAGTACAGGGATTATCCTGCACTCTATTTAAATGGCAGATTTATTGGCAGTGTAGCAGACTTTATTATTGGTGGTTTAAATAACAGTACTACTAGCTATGCTGCAATGAGTAATGGCGATGTAATTACTTATATCAGTGATCCTTATAGCTATACGTTTAAATTGAGTGCCACGCAGTTAGCTGCACCTAGACCTACTAGCATTACTTGTGCTATGGCATCAAGTACTGCATGGGGATCAGTAGGTGTAGGTGGCACACAAGCTATTATTGAGCGTATTAATTTTAACTCTGTATTAAGTCCATGGTATCAAATAAATCCGCCTACTAGTCTAGGTGGTAGTGCAACAACACAGCCAACTGCTTCTATTACTACAGCTGTTCATGTTAAAAACATACCCTATAGTAAAGTCAATGACATATGGACTAATGGTAGTTCGCCTAATGCTACGCAGTACGATAGCGTTAATTCAGTAGCACTGTATAGCGATAACATGTGTACAGGTGGTATATATAGTAACATAAATTGTACTGGTTATGATGGTGTTATTTTAGCAGGCAGTAGCTCTATTAGTAAAATTATATCAGCCATTTATACACCAGCAGTAGGCAGTGCATCAGCATACATTACAGTGACCTATGATAACATAGGACATCGATTAAATATGGATAGTACACCAGATGGTAATGGGAATTATCACTGTATGACATCAGGTTTTATTCCTACTGCGTTTAATACGGTTTATAAAGACAGTAGTAGCAATATGCAATACTATTCTACATTAACGGTAATAGACCCATATACTGTAAAAGTTACTTTAACTAATCCATTAGCAGCCAGCATGGCATCAGGACAAAACGCTATATTCCCTAATGTTGGCGATGTCTATGTGCTAATGTATATATTAGATGATTATTTAACCTCTGTTAAAACACCAGTTAAACAATGGATAGCATTAGGTACACTGTATTCTGAATACAGTGAAGGTTTGGCTATTGCTAACGTAGTAGGTGCTGGATCAAACTATGGGATTGTAGTAAACTATCAAACAGGTAGTGATAGCATTAACATCAGTAATTGTAATATTAATACAAATATAAATTCACTCTATATTACTTGGATGTCTGGTGGCTGGATTAGTAACTCTATTTTTTGGAAAGAGCCTGGTTCATCAAATTCATTTAATGGCATTTATATAGCAGGTGGTGGATTAATGACACTGTCACACGTTAGTGCTTCTGGTAATAGTGCTAGTAATGCGTATGATGCTGGTGTTTGTTATGGTGAATGGAGTAGCCGTGTTAGATTATTAAGTGATACGGATTTAACAGCATCTAATTACTTAACAGTAACTGATGTTAATAATAGAAATTATAGTGGTGTAGGGGCAAACATTATTAATGACATAACAACTAATCAGCTTGATGTAGATATGTTAATTATCACACCAACGGATATTAAAGATATTGTTTATGATGGTACTCTATATACTACTGCAGCAGGTACTATTGTTTATGCAGCTAGTACTGCAAATAATACATTACATGGTTTAAATACTTCAATTACTAAGCCCTATCATGTTGCTATGGTATCACCATTAAGTGAAAGTAACGTTATTACCAGTAATGCTAAATACCGTTTTGATACATTAACATTAAATAATAAGAATTTACAAATTCCAGCAGTAGCACCATCTAGTATAAAGCAATATAGTGTAATAGCATGGGATACGAGTAACGATACTAGATCACCATATGTTAATCGTTATACGCATTTTATTAATGATGGTAGTATGGCATATACTGCGCCTGTTAGCAATACAATAGCTTTAGGCAGTTTAGTAGTAGGTGTAAACTACACTATTAACTCATTGAATAGTGGTACAGGCTCAGTAACTCAAGCACAGTGGAATACTATTGCTGGCACTAGTGGTGTTACTTATGCAGCTAACAGCACGTTTACAGCAGCTACTAATGGTACGTTATCAGGTATTACTGCTAAGCCTAGTATTTGTACAACGTTAATATTAACTAACTATATGGGTATATTTAGTTATGCTATTAATACATATCCTAGTACTGGAGGTAGTGGTACTAGTGGTGCTATTAATAAAGGTGATTTCTGGCTAGTAAATGTAGTCACTAGCACTACAAATACATGGAACATTTATAATGCATTAGTTAATAACCCAGGCCAATCAGCTGCTAATTGGGCCATTGTAGTATCAGGTTATATGACAGTTAACTGTGGCACTAATCATAATTTATCATCAGGTCAATATGTAACTGTATCAAATGCAAGTAACAGTAGTGGCGTATCAATTGGCAATGGCACTTATCCAGTATGGGTAACAAGTGGTACTAGCTTTACGTATTTATATAACTATGTTGGTTCAAATATTGCAGATTGTTCAGTTAATAACTCATCAATCATTTTATCTGCAGCTATTAAAAGCATGTCATCAGTAACTGCTGGTAATACAAGTACTGTTACTGTTACACTAAAAGATAATACGTTTGTAGATACTATATCAGCAGCTACTTTAACTACTTATTCAGGCAGTGGGTTTACTTGGACAGGTAGTACGACTAACACATTACCAACTAATGGAGGCAGTGGGTATGTGGATGGTAGTCATAAAGGAATAACGTTAACTAGTACTTCAGGTACAGTAACTGCAGATTTATTAGTATATGATAAACAAGTCACTCGTGTATATGTAGCTAATGCGAATACAATTGTATCGGGCGCATTATACAGTATTCAAACAGCAACTGATGTACCTGCTGCATCATCTATATTAACAATCACTACCAATAATGGGTATAATAATCCTAATACATCAGTAATATTATCAGATACTGGTAATGCTACATTTAATGGTACTTATACAGCAACATGGATATCAGCTACTGCATTTTCTATTACATTTCCTAGCTCAGTAACAACTAAACCATCATCTGCATTAACTGCAACTATTACTACCCCTTATCCATTATCTACCGCTACTACTACTTCTGGATCATATAACATATCCAATGTACGGTTATCTGGATTTACAGGCACTAATATTACTTTAAATTCAATAGGGTTATTAGCTAATGGTGTTGTTTTAGCTACACTAGTAAATGCAAATACATTTACATTTACTAGTAATGCAGCTATTAATATTTCAGCAGATGATGCTACATTAGGTTATATTAGTCAGCCTACTGTATTCTGTATTAATGATAGCTATTCTGGAGAATATAACTTTGGCGCATCAGTAGCATGGTCTCCTGATTTAACATCAGGACAATCTACTGGTAATCGTAGATTAGCTATTGTACAAACACGTTCAAGTGCTAAAACTATTATTGCAGAATCTATGGTTCCTGCAATGAATAATACCACTACATTACAAGGCGGTACAATGACTTGGTTAGGTACTGCAGCAGATGCATCAGCTTATAATGCCTTATATAATAGTTATCATAATGCTACTTTATATCCAAATTGTAGTGTTACATTTTATAGCAATATAGGTGGGACAATAAGTACAATATCATCTCCAGCAACATCATACGCCGGCATATCAACAAAACCAGCAGCTGGTGCTATTTATTACTATAATGTAAGTACATATTCTGATATAACTGTACAAACAGTAAACTCACAACCTATTACTGTATTGCCTGGTGATATATTTGAATTATATGTTTATCACGATTCAACAAATGCTTTAGATATAGTTATAGATGGTGGCAGCACAGCTATAGCGTTTACTAGTGACGGCAGTACAACGACTACTGAAACAATTGGTAATACGAGTGCTGCAGTTACACGTAAGTCTACTTACTTTACAATTACACCATCCTTTACAGGATAATCATTTTAATATATTAATTAGTAGCCCACTACATACTTGATAGTATGTAGTGGGCTTTTATTACAAGGATAATCTATGAGTTTAATTGATAATGACCGGTTAAAAGATCTTTATACTAAGTATAATAATTTATTAGCTATTATTAGCAGTATAAAAAATACCTTACCTGCATTAGTTTCACAGGTAATGAGCGAGTTAATTAGTACAGGCACATTTAGAATGCCGCATAATCAAAGTACAGATCTTCAAGGAGGAAAATACACAACGTTAGGTGGAGAATACTACCACTTAACAAATGCTGAGTATACTGCGTTAAATAGCTTTATAAATAATGCCTCTATAGGCGGGCTATACGCTACTGTTTTAGCTAAACAAGATATAGCAAATCTATTAACAGGTATTACTTATGGAACTATATCGGATATAACATACCCTAGTACTAGAGCAACCTATAATTTTGTAACCAGTAAAACAGATGACTTACAATCACAAATATCAACTGTAAATGCTACTGCTATTGCAAATACTAACGCTATTGCATTAGCTCAATTAACTAGCAATATTACAAGTGATATTACTGATAATAGTACAAGTACTACTAAGTATCCTTCAGTATCAGGTATCTATACATATATCACTACTCAATTATCAAATTATCAACCTGCTTTTACTATTTCTACAAACGGCAGTGGAAATCCTAATTATACAAATAATGTATTGACTATACCGCCATATCCTACTTATACGTTATCAGGATTAGGAGGCATTGGGTTAACTAGCTTATCAGTTACAACACCATTAACTTATGATAATGTAGGTGGTGTATTTAGTATTCCAAAATCAAGTACTACGCAATCAGGCTATTTATCATCAACTGATTATGCTGCATTTAACAGCAAACAATCAGCATTAGGCTATACCCCAGCCAACAAAGCGGGCGATACGTTTACCGGAAACATCGCTGCTCCAAACCTGTCTGGAATTAACACAGGTAATGAAACAGCAACTAGTATTGGTGCTATTGTCAATGCAGCGACAAAATCCACGCTGTTACCTGCTGATTTGCTGGCGATTGTGGACAGCGCCGCAAGCAATATTTTGAGCAGTGTCGGTTATGCCAATTTTTTAGCTCAAATTACCACCGCCACGCAAATAGCGGTAAAAAGTAAATGTGTGCCTAATACTGGCGCAGACCAGACCAGTGTTTTAGCGGCTGAATTAACGGCGGCAAGTGCAGGGAACTATGCCATTGAGCTTGCGGCTGGGGTTTACAATTTTAAAAGTTGGACGACACTAACATTGGGTTATGTGCGATTAATTGGCACTGACCGCAACAGCACGATATTGATCGGGCCGGGTACAGGCGGAAATGCGGTAGATTTTGTATCGACCGATTCGAGCGTTACCTCGCAAATTGTAATTGACGGGTTGCAGTTTGCAAAATGGAGTCACGTTGCAACTGTTTATAACGGCAACTGTGACAATGTCTCGATGACCAATTGCAAACTATACCAAAACCGTGGGTATGGTGTTTATGCGGCAGATGCTTGTAATGGGTGGACTGGTTATATAGATAAATATAATTTCAGCAATAATGACATTGAAAATTCACAAGGGTGTTATGTCCGGTGTACGCTGGGTTCAGTTATTGTTTTAAACAATTTAGGCAATAATATAGGGCGCGACAATACTGTTTGGCCTTATGTAATTGGCAGCGAGTTTAATGTTTTTGGTATCAGTATTGGTGACACTAATGATGTTGGCACGGCAATACAGGCAGCAACCACCAATATTGTTTGTGAAGGCAATATTTTAAGAAACGTTTATAACCCAAGCGTCAGCACTACTACGTTTACTGAAGTGATTATTATTATGGGCTATTGTGTCAATGTTCATAATAATATTGTTATAAACGCAAATTCAGAAAACATCACCAATAGCTGTGGAGGCTTTTACTTTAAGGCCAACACTGGTGATATTGCTGGTAATATCGGTATTGATTGCACGACCAATACGGCGGCAATGAATATTAAGGGTAAGAATAGTGGCGCACCGCTAGGACAACAATTAAAAGTACATGACAACTGGTTTTTTGCCATAAATCAAGCCGGAGCATGGGCGATTCAGATTTACGGTTCATCCACTGATGTTGACGTTTATGAAAACCATGGCGTAGGGTTTAGCCAGGGTATGGTAAAGGTTGACGGTAGTCCTTTACGCACCCACGTTAGGCGCAATACGGCTATTAGTTGCGGTGGCAATCAATTTTATTATTCGTGTGGTAACATTAACACCTGTGACATAACCGACAATAACGTTATCAATCAGGTTATGCCCGTCAATACTAATGTAACCGCAATTGGCACGATGATAAGCGCCATGAAAGGCCAAGTTAATGCGTTGACAATAACCAATTGTGGGTCAGGCTATGTAGTTGCAAAAGGCACAGATAGCTATGGTAACTATTGGGACACTTACAGCCAAAATGGATCTACAAGTGAACCAACATTAAGTGCTTATGGCTATGGAACAGTAAACATTATTGATAGTGCAACAGGAACGGGCGCGAGCGCATTTGTTAGCGTGGTAAATGGCGGCATTGTTGCTATAAATATTGGTTTATACGGTAATAAATATGTTGCTGCAACAACATCAGTACAGCTTGCATTATCGTCCAATGGTTATGGATTGATCTCCGGAAGTGGTGCGGCAGTTACTGTGGCTTTGTCAAGTGGCACTATGACCGATGTGCATGTGTCAACTAAGGTGAATGGCTTGGTCAACATTGCTGACGCAGCAGCTTATGAGTGTGTTGAACTTGCTGCTGATAGTGCATCAAGTGTAAATGTTGATTACATAGAAAGCAAAATTGAAGGGACAAATACGTACATTTACGGCGTACATTACAATAGCACTAATGCGACTAACACAATTTATACAATTGGTCATTGTGGCCCTATTCGCATGTATGGCAATAACACTAATGCGCGTCAAATTCCTTGGCGACTGTATGGCTCAGCGAATTTATGCCAAAACTCGTTAATTGCCGCTGGCTATATATTTAATAATCCGGCGTTGGTTACTACTGTTCTTAGACCACCAGCAACTTTAATGTACACTTGGCCCGATGGCAATAACGTTACATTAAATATCAGTTTTTCTCGATTTACAAATGTAAGCAACAGTTTTTTGGGAAATCTGCCAATTAATAATTTAGGCGGCAGCATTATCATTAAAATGGTTACATGCCGCGTTGTTTTTGCGAGTGGCGCAACCTCCTTAACGTCATCTGGTAGTCCAACAGTTGGTTTAGGCACAGCTAGTGGCACTACTGATTTAATTGCAGCAACAGGCATTGCAGCTATTAACTCAGCCGCAGGAAGTTATTTAACAACATTAGTTACTGGGCCATCTACTGAAATTGTCAAAACTATGGCGCCTAGTCTTTATTTAAATATTGCTGGAGCAAATATCAATAGCAATAACAGTGTTTATTTAATGATCGACATCGAATATAGGGTAAGCTACTGATGTTATATTCTCCAAGTACAAATTTATTTTATAATGATAGTGTAGGCTTAGATGTTACTGATCTAAGTTATTTAACAGATACTACAGAAATACCAAGTGATGCTTTTTTAGTCTATAACTGGGATGCTCGTCAAGCCATTTATTTAACACCCAGTGAATATAGTTATTCATTTAACCCGCCACTTACTATGGGTGGATTTGGTGTATTGTCAATAACTCCAAAAAATCCATCATATTTTTTATCCATTATGCAGGCTAATCAATGTGCTATTATCGAAGCTAATTATCAAATAGCAAAAACAAAGCCAGTAACATATACAAGTGTTGGTGGAATTACACAAACATATCCAGCAAGTGATATAGCTGCTAATTACTTACAAGCAACACTCATTGGGTCTAGTGGGCAATTGTCGTCTGATTTCTTTTGGCAAGCTGAAGATAAAACGCCTGTTCCTTTTACACTAACCGATGTACAAAATTTAGCTAAATTGGTATATGATCAAGGGCTAGCTGCTTTTGCAAAAGCACAACTTTTAAAAAATCAAGTGTCTGAAGTCAATAATACAGGCACAGTACAAGAAATAATTAATGCAGTACAAAGTATAGCGTGGTAAAATAATCCTCTATAACACCCTTACTCTAGTGATAGAGTAAGGGTGTTATTTTATGGATGTCCCTAGTTGTATATTAATTATATAGATATTTACTATAAAGGATAATTAAAATGAAATTACGTTTTTTAAACAGAACACAGAATCAAGGCGCTGTAATGGCTAATCAATTACCTGCTGGCTATGCATACCTTACAGATGATCAAGGTAATTACCTTGTAGACGATCAAGGAAACTATATTATAATTCAAATAGCGAGTCAATAAAAATGAATATTAAAACAAAACCTATTAGCAGCGTAATATTACCAACGTATACGCCAGCTATGTTAACGGGTACACAAGGCTATGCTATTCCAGGTACACCTAATGAGGCTTTCATTTACTGTGATGCATCTAATGGTAGCTTTTCAATGGAGTTGCCTAATGCATCGCTTTATCCAAATATTAAACGCACTATTATTAAAACAGATACAAGTGCTAATACGGTTACTGTAGTAGCTTCATTAGCACATCCTATTATTTCACCTACCAATAATATTATTTTAACATCACAATATGATACGGCTACTGCTGTTTCAAATAATGGTGCTTGGAATTGTTTTTATCAAGAAAATCGTTTTAATAAAGCTATTGATTTATCCAGTAATGATAATTATCACTATCCTACTACAGCTGCTGTTAACGCAGCTATTAATGCTGCTACAGGCAGAGGATTACCCTTTACTACAGTCAGTAACGATTTTCAAATAGTCAATGGCGTATTATCTGTTTATAAATATCCTGCTATTACTAACTTTACAAACACTATTGGTACTGCAGAAATAGGATCAGTTGTTTCATCGTTTACATTAACATGGGGATTATCAAAAACAATGGTTTCACAATCATTGTCAGGTATAGGGAGTGTATCATTAACCGCTAATCAAACGAGTTTAACATTAAATAGTTTATCAATCAATACAAATACACTCTATACGTTATCAGTTAATGATGGCACTACTACTGCTACGGCTAATACAACTATTAAGTTTAATCCTAAATATTATTATGGTGCATCCAGTAATACGGCATTAGCTAATGCAGATATATTAGCCTTATCCAATAGTAACTTTTGTACTAGCTATACGTTATTAGGTGCTGTTTATAATTGTACTGGTGGCATGTATCCTTATTATTGTTATCCTGCTAATTTAGGATTACCAACAAATGTTAGAGTAGGTGGATTATCTTTTTCAGACTGGACATATAATGTTGTATCAGTTACTAATTTGAGCGGTTATAGTCAAAACTATTATGTATTGCGTTTTAATGGCATACAAACTTCATCAGCCTTAACTGTGGATTGGCAATAATGAGTAATATATTAGGAACAAATGTAGCGGCACCTATTGTACCGTTTACAACAAACGATGGATACCCTACCCATTACGCCAACTATGGCGCGGGCGGTCATCAAACAGTAGATACATTTACAAGCATTGCTAACATTCCAGCTGCTCGTTTAGCTATAGGCATGACAGCGACCTGTCAAGATACAGGCTTTACTTATAGTCTTACTAGTGCTGGCTGGATACAAAAAGCTACCACAGCTACTGATTTTACTGCAGTAGATGACTTACATATACCAACCGTAAAAGCTATTAAAACGTATGTAGGTGATACTGCTTTTTTACCTGGTGGTAGAACCGATATTGTATCAGCCATTAACTACATTAATAGTCAATCAGCTGCATCAGTAACCTACTCTACAGCATTTTCAACAAACGGCAATAATATTGCACCTATATTTGGTACTACTGCTGGTACATTTGCACAAGGCAATGATAGTCGATTTAATTCATTATCTAGTAAAGTCTATTTCTCTACAGCGCCTGCATTACCACAGTATGGGGATATCTTTATTGACCCTAGTAACCCACAGCAAATGGTAACTGTACAGTTAACCATTAGTGGTCCTCAAACATTTTTATTTAATGCGGCTGGTACTAGTTATAGCCCTAGCTTATCAGCATATAGCTATACTTTGGCTATTGGTACGGGCAGTAGTGCTACTACTATTACTTCTGCTATGGGTAGTGCTACACAAACATGGTCTATTTTAAGCCCATCTACTAGTATGTTATCTTGTACCAATAATGCCATTGCTACTGCTACTTTTACACCTAATATGGCTACTACATTTAATAGTAGTTTAGCAAACAATACAATATTGTTAACCGTTGTATATAATGGCATATCTTATTTAGCATCATTGCCCATTACAATCACTCAAGTTGGACAAAATGGCACAAGTGGTACTAATGGCACTAATGGATCAACGCCTCAATTATTTATTAATTCTGGCTCTACTACATATATCTATAACGCATTAGGCACTAGTCCTACGCCTAGTGTTACTGCATATTCGTATATATTGAGTATTAATGGCACGACTATTACATCAGGTATTACTGGTCAAAGCTGGTCAATTGCTAACCCTAGTCTTAGTATGCTATCAGGTAGTTCTACTAGTGCTACATTTACACCTACGCTGACTACTAATTTTAGTCAGTCTTTAGGTAATAACGCTATTAACTTATCTGTTATTTATGGTGGTGTTACATATAACACTTCATTACCTATTTCTATTACAATGATGGGTGCTACAGGTGCTACAGGTGCACCTGGCTTAGCTGGCCCTATAGGGCCAGCAGGCGCCTCAGGTGGCTTTAGTAGAAATACCACTATTTTATTTAGTGACTTTATATCAGGTTATAACGACGCTAACTATTTATCACCTTTCTACCCAGTACAGACTACTGCTCCATATTGGTACGCTAATACATCATTACAAAATAATAATAATGTTGGCGTAATTAGTTTAACAACGACTACTGCAGCGACATCATCTACTATAGTTAATGCTGGAAATGCTATTATATCTGAAATGGGCGCGTTATCACCAGCTCCTACTAGCTCACCACTAAATCCTAATGGCACTACAGTAACGTATGAAACTTGTGTTTATTTTCCCAACATTAGTACCTCAGAGAGTTATCAATTTGGGTTTACTGATGGTACTGTTTTTGCACCTTCTAGTTATGCCAATGTTTTATATTTTGCTAATCAGCCTTTTGCAGGTACTGGTACAACTGTACCAGCTGCTACTGGTGGGAATGGATTTAGAGGCTATAGTGGGTGTAACTCCCAAACAATAACAGTAAGCTATCAAAACTATAACTATCAAAGACAAGCTCAAAATCAAATACAAACTGCTAAAATATTTTATGCTAATCCTAATACATGGTACGTATTTCAAATAGTAGGTAGCATGTCATATGCACCTACTAATTCAGGTTCTGGCTATACGCCAACCAGTACAGCTACTTATACAAACGTGCCATTAAATTATTATAGCGGCACACTGCCTAGTATTATGCCTACTGCTACTATTAATATTACTAATGGCTATATTTCTAGTTGGATACCTTTTTGTACACCTACTAATGGTGGAACAGGTTATGCAAATGGCGGTACAGCTACCTATACTAACGTACCTTTAACATTAAGTGGTAGTGCTACTAGCATATTAGCTACATTTGTAGTGGTCAACGGCGTAGTAATATCAATAGGTATATCTGCTAATATTGCCTCATTAGTTGCTTCTAGCAGTTATAGTGTTACTGCTGTAAACATTGGCAGTAACGGTAATGGTAGTGGGTTTAGTTATACTTATACTACGGCTACACTAGGCGATAGCAGTACTGACTTTATGGTTGAGCCTCGCTATCTAGGTGGTAGTGGCGGCGGTATGCAGTGCTTTAGCAGCAATTGCCAGTGGATCTAATTATTTTCCTACTTTAGTATCAGTAACTAATAATTATTGTTATACCATAACTTCATTAGGTTCTACTACAGCTGCCCAATGGGCAGCATTAGGTGCAGGCAACGTAGCGCCAGCTATGCCTGTTTTAGGTACTAATTTTACAGCCATTGTTAGCACTACAGTACCAGGCAGTGGTGCTGTATCAACTATAACCGCAATTACTACACAAAACGTTTTACTTAAAGTGCTATCAGGCACTGTACCTGCAGTAATGCCTCGTATTAGTATTATTACTGGATATGATTCTACTGTTAATACAGGTGTAGTATTAGGCATTCAATACGGCGCATTACCTGTAGGCGGAGATAATACAACTGTCTATGGCATTGATACTAGCGTTAGTACACTACCTATTGCAGTAAAATCTGGCTCTGGTTATAGTCTTCAAATTATTTCTAATATTATTAATGGTGGCAGTGGTTATGCAAATAACCAAACCATTGTTTTGTCTAATATCAGATTTAATTATTTATCAGGATCAGTAATATATGGATATGTTCAAGGCACAGTAACAATTACTAATGGCGTAATTACTAACTTTGTTGCTACTGGATTGGTTTATCCAGGCTATAGGGTTTTAGGCGATAGCACTACACGTTATGCTATTAATACCACCACTACTGCGGCTGCTAGTGTAAAAACTATTATTGCAGGTTATAGCTATACAATATCTTCATTAGGAACGGTTACTACAGTTGACCAATGGGCAGCATTAGGTGCTACTATTCCTACTTTGACATCAGTTACTAGCGGTGTTAAATACACAATTGCTGCATTAGGCTCTACTACTGCAGCACAGTGGGCAACATTAGGTGTACCAGCTGGTACTACTGCTATTCAAGGCATTGCGTTTACTGCCACTTCAACTAGCAGTATTCCTGGTACTGGCTTAGTTACATCTTCACCTAATGTGACCTTTACCGCCAGTATAAATGGCACTGCTACAATGGGTGATGGTACTGTTGGTTATAACTGGGCTACTGGTGCAGGCTTAGTATTAAACTGGTATCAAATTATAAACTATGGTTCAGGGTATTTACCTGGATTACAGCCACAAATTTACTCTAATGTAACTTTAAATACATTAGGTTATTATCCTAATAGCATAGTCGGTACAATTACAGGCACTACGCTATCAATTAGTCAAATAAATAATTCTACATTAACATACATTACAGCGGGATTTTATTTAAGTGACGCTAATGGTGTATTGTTGCCAAATACTCAAATTATAGGACAAGCTACTGGTACGGGTGGTTTAGGCACGTATACTATTAACAATAGTCAAAATGTAGCTTCCATTACAATGTCATTGAATAATTATTCAATGACTACACCCACTACATTACCTGTAGTGGATATAATAGTTAGTGAAGGCATGATTTCAAATGTTTACTTAGTCACTCCACCAATAGGGAGTGACATGACATGTAAGTATCAAGTAGATAAGAATTTAGTTGGAGGAAATGGTGGTGGTTTTAGTATTTCTAACTATTCATTATTAGGTATAAATCAATATGTCTATCTTACTATGCCGTTTGTTACAGATAGTACTTATATGCCAAATACTACTGGACATGCCGCTATTAACTTTGTTAGTGCTGTTTCAACTACACCAACTCAAGTAGGTAATCAGTTAGTTGCTTGGGGTGCAACTGTATCAACTAATGTTTCAGAATCTTTTATTGAAACTAACACTAACTACAGTGGTGCAGGAGCAGTCAATACATCGCCTACTCCTTATCCAGCAATTAATACTTATATACTGACTATTGCGTCGCCTGGCCAAGGCTATCATAGCGGTAACTATTTAGTTACTCAATGGGGTACAGGAACACAGCCAACAGTACCCTTAATTGTTACTGTAACTGCTGATAGATTAGGAAGGCTAATTAGTGTTGACCATTATTCAGGTGGTAGTGGGCTAGATAATACTAGTAGTTTTACTGTACCAAATAGCGTTACACCTACAGTGCCTGCTACTGTAACAGGTGCGTTTAGTAAAGGTGGTTTTATTTATTCAAAAAATACAAATCTAATACCTTATCCAAATTCATATAATTTTGCAAATTGGGCACATAATCCTACAACAACATCATCTATTACTGGGTTTACCAGTACAGGCTTACAAGTGCTTTATCCTGGTGTGCGGTATACTAACGGTACATATACTAATGTGCCTTTATATTACAACAGTGGTAGTATGTATACTATTGTTTATGCTGATGGGATGGTTATTCCAGTAAGCAGTACAGCCAACATTACTGTAGGATGTCATATTGGCACTAATTCAGTTACAAATATGTATTCACAATACCTTAACTATGACTATCCTTATAGAGTAATAGCAGTAGATGCTGTTAATAACACTATTACTCTATCAGATGCTATTGGAAATAAACCATCAATTACCTATACACTCAATCAACAATATTTTGTTGTACCTAATGTTGAAAAAGCAGCATCTAGTCCGTATTATCAACTTCTTAATACTATAACTTTAAACACATACCCTATAGTAGATATTACAGTCGTTAATGGGAGCATAGCAAGCATATCCCCTAATAAAAATACAGCCGTTACTCTAGTAGATAATACTACCCAACTTGTATTGCCTACAACAGGAATTAATCCAGGATTATTAACTGGATTAGGTGGCATTATTTCAAATACATATAGCGGTAGTGGTTATATTGATGGTAACTATACAGTGCCATTGCAATTAAAAACACCGCCAGTTGGTAATTTAGTTACATTTGGTAATTTTGTACCAGGCGTTCAATATATAATAAAAAGTTTAAGTACTGTTGATCTTGCTGACTGGGTAGTCGTTGGCGCTGCGCCATTAATTTCAGCTAATCAAATAGTAGCTGGAAATACTTATTACATTTCTATTGATAATACACCATCATTTACTACATGTGGTGCTAGTAGTACTAGTACAGGTACTGTATTTACTGCTACTAAACCAATTACTGGTAGTGGTTTAGTCTATGCAATGCCTACAGTAGGCAGTATCTTTACAGCTATCTCTGCAGGTGGCACCACATATACTGCTCAAACCAATATTAATGTTGGAAACTTAATAACAGGCCAATACTATCAAGTAAGTGGCTATGGCACTAATACATCTACAGGTGGCGTGACTACTACAGCAGATTGGTATGCAATAGGCGCATGTAACGTAACAGTATCAATAGCTGCAGTTAGCATTAATAATGTTTACGTTATTAGTAGCGTAGGTACTACTACATTAGCACAATGGCAATCAATAGGATATGTACTGCCTATAGGTAGCAGTGCGCCAGCAATCGGTGATAGTTTTATTAGTACGTCAGGTGGTAATACTAGTTTAGGCAGTGGTCAGGTTTATATAGCGCCCTATACTAGTAGAGTATTTCAAGCCACTGGTCCAGGTAGATTATCTGGAGGTACTTGTTCATTAATCTATTACAATACAAATGCTTCATTACAACAAATCATACCTGTGCCTACTACACCATTAGTTGCTAAAGTGAGTGTATACGGCGGTGTAGTAAATACAGTAGCCATAGTGAGTGGCAATAGTGGCTGGGCTGGTAATAATCTAGTATTTACTATACCTACCACGCTAGGTTCATTTACTGGAGGTAATAGCTATACAGATGGTACTTACAGTAATGTACAGTTATCGTGGTTTAGTGGCACTACTACGAGTACCTATCCTACTGTAAATGTTACTGTGGTAAATGGTATAGTTACTAAAGTAGGTATTGTAACATATGGCAGTGGATTTACTGATTTAACTACAGTCATGACGTTTAGTCTTGTTAATTTAGTAACTGGTTTAACAACAGGTACTGGATTTACTGTAATGTCAGCGTCATTACTAGGTGGTACTGGCAGTGGTTTTTATTGTTTAGCTAATGGACTTGGTACTGTTAATGGTTTAACCGTTACTAATGGCGTATTACCAGCACCTACTAATTATTATACAAAAATTAAATCATCATTAACAACGCGAGTTACTTCTACATTTAGTAGTGGTAATTATACGCTTTCATTATCTAATACATCATTTAATTTATTAACTGGTGGTAAAAACTATAGACCTGGAATAATTAAAATTACTAATTATTTAAGCACTATGGTGCCTACTACGCCATTGTACGTTACTGTTGTTACAGATAACTCTAATAACGTTACAGGTGTCTACTACATATCAGGTGGGTTAAACATAGATCAATCTACAGTATTTTCTATACCAGGTGGTGATGGCAAATGTACAGTAGGGGTTAATACGTTAGGTATTAATACTACATTGATACCCAATACTACCTATACGTTATCGTTTTATGTAAGGTGGGCAGATTCACTGACAAATGGGCTTTTGTCAGTGAATATGGCAGGCAATGCAAATGGATTTAATACCCAAATGACAGGTACTATTCCTTATGCTGGGCCTAACTATACCTTTAGTATAACTAATGGTGGTACTGGTTATATATCAGGCATATATACAGTAAGTACCTATATTAATGGTGTAGCTCCTACTATACCTCTAGTAGTTAAGATTACTGCGAGTGCTACTGGTGTAGTAACAGGATTAGCATGGTATTCTGGTGGTGATATGACTATTACAACCACTACTGCTTTTTCTATACCTGGTGGTATTGGCGGTACAGCATTATGCACTAACGTAGTAGATTGGGTACAATTAAATTTTACTTTTTCTACATCTACTAGTGTTTTAAATAACCCACCTGTTATTAATATAACATCTATTGGCTATTTTTCAATTGACTTATATGGGGCATCGCTAACACAAAGCAATTCATCACAGCCTTATATTGAGCCGTATATGTTTAATTACTACTTAAATAATACAGGCATTTTTTCTGATGGTTTTCAAACATCAGGACATTACCCATCAATAAACATTGTATCACAAACATTACCTAATGGCACTAAGCTATACAATACACCATTATTTGATAATAGGTTATTAGCACAAACAAATGAACTGAGTCCTACTATATTTAGTACAGGAAATACATTTGCAGCAGGTACATTTAATTCAGCTGGTGTATTTACTAGCTATTATACAGTTGTACCAACTGGTTCTACATTATCGGACTATATTACATTTGTACCAAAAGATGCGTACTATAATCCATCAAATTTAAATACAGCTGGGGCATTAATTACTTGCCCTAATCAAAGCATTTTAGCATATAATTCTGGGCTTACATTATCCACCACTATGTTAACTACATTAGTAAGTGGTGTAACCTATACCATTTCAATGTGGCTACAAACAAATTATTCGGCTATTGCTGGGTTTACATTAAGTGCTATACCAGGTGGTAACTGGACAAAGGGCATACAAACAGCTGGGTGTGAAGGCAATATGAGTCATCCATCATGGCAAGTTAAAAATGGTGGTTTTAATATAGATATAAGCAATATACAAAATATTGGTGCTGCTTTAGACTATACTTGTCCAAGTGCCTATATATCCCCATCAAGTAAATTATTTAGTAGAAATGCAGATCAAATTACTTCAAATCCAACACATGGCTGTAAATCTATAGGTTCATTTACTGGAGGTAATAGCTATACAGATGGTACTTACAGTAATGTACAGTTATCGTGGTTTAGTGGCACTACTACGAGTACCTATCCTACTGTAAATGTTACTGTAATTGGTGGTGTAGTAGTTCAAGTAATACTAAATACATTAGGTACTGGATTTTCAGATACCACCACATTAATGGTACTTAATCCATCTACTGCACCTGCTGGTTTATTAACAGGCGGTGGCTTTAGTATTGGTGTAGAAGCACCATTGTATTCTCCTCCTGGTTCATTAAAGGTTTATGACCCATCAGAAATTTTACAAACTAATAGTTTTAATGGTGGATCAGGCTATACCCCAGGCACTTACTATAACGTTCCATTAACTTTACTATCAGGCACAGCAATTACTACTTATCCTACAGTTAACATTATTGTAAATAGTTCAGGCGCTGTATCACAAGTTATTTTAATAAATGGCGGTAGTGGATTTACTGATTATACCACACAAATGTCCTGTAGCCCAGCTATGATTGGGGGCACTGGTAGCGGGTTTAGTATTGGCGTTGCTAGTAGTTTTAGACTTGCTCCATGTATACCAGGTGTTAATTATACCCCAGGTACTTACAATGGCGTAACATTATCACAAATAAACGATGGTAGTTACTCGCCTATACTTATTGTAAATATTACAGTAGATACTACTGGTGTTGTATCGAGTTTGTCTTTAGTTCAAGTGGTAGGCACATTAGCACCAATAGCGTCAACATTTAACCATCCAGCTTATCCACTAAACTATATCATTGCGCCTAATTTAGCGCCTGCGGGATTATTAGCGGGTGGTGGTTTTAGTGTAAATGTTATTTTTACTGGTGTAATGGATAGTAGTATTATTGCGGCTACTTCAGGTACTTATGTTTATCAAGAAATACCATACAATGCAAGTAACACAGGTTATACATTCGATGCTTTTTTATTACAAGGTACAAATTACATACAAAGTTATATTAATTTAGCCAGCCTTCCTAATAATGGGGCACCAGGCACTTACTATAATGTTCCATTACAATATGTTGCCGGCATAATGCCTACTAATACGCCATTAGCAACTGTTATAATAAATAATGTAAATACCGTAACTGGACTATACATTACTACACTACCAACTATACCAAGTGTAATACCAATTGGTAGTGGTGTAAGTACCCCAATTACAAATGCATTAGCAAGAGCTAGTAGCTCACTATTATCTACTACTGTTTATTCTATTTCTAATTCAGCAATTGGGCTAAGTAATAGCGTAACAGATGCTATAATTACTATTACAGCTATATCATCGACAGTTACGTTTACTGTAACTAATCCAGGCAGTGGATACACTAGTAATATAAACCCAGTAGTCTTGCCCTTTGTTGGTACATCGATTTTAGCTACAGGTTTATTTCTTAATACTGTTGCTTCTGGTGGATCTGTTGTATCGGTTACTGTAGCTGGAAAATGGACAGTACCAGCAGGCATAACTGTTGGAATGCAGCTAGTGGTGCCTGGAAACAAAATACTAATAAATAGCACGTTAAAGTATGAAAACTTAGCTTATGTTACCGTATCTGTTAGTTCAGCAGGCGCTTATAGCTTTAGTTGGATGGCAGGTACTGGCTATCCGCCCTATGCTACGTGGACAACACCATTAACATTCACTGGTGTAAATACTACTTTTATAGTTACAATTACAGTAAATAGTACTGGTTATATTAGTGCCATTACTAAAGTAAGCGGTAGTTTACCAATAGGTACTTCAACTAACAGCTATTATGCTAAAATAGCACACCCGTACATTAGTGCTACTCCACTAAACGTAGGTACAGTAAACTATGGTGTTCTTTATCATTTAACTGATGGTACTTCAGTTACGCAATTATCGCAAGCAACAGCACTAACTACTATTGGCAATAGATGGACTTACTATTCTGGTTGGTGTAATCCAACCTACACATTAACGACGCAAGATACAACAAAGCCAGTTGGTATGGGTTTATTTTTAGGTGGCACTAATGCAATCTACGGTGGTGTTCGTATACAAGCTACTTCAAAATTTGTAAATAATAGCATTGTGGCTGTTAAAGGGGTTTGGTCAAGAGTAAGTTTAACCTTTACAGCAACAGATTGTTTTGCTATAACTGCTGGTTTTAATGCACAGTTATCGGCATTTAATAACTCGCCTTTTTATACAGGTGCTAATAGTATAACTTTATACAATGCTGTGGGTAATGGTCAGCCTATTTCTAATGGGTCTTATTACATATACGGATTAATGATTAATAAAGGTAGTACGCCTGATGTTTATTTTCCAGATCCTTATATTCCATTATCAATGCAAATAAATGGCATTAAAGCAGATAAGCATTTACCAGGATTACCAACTTTAACTTTTCCAAAACAAAATACAATTGCTTTAACAAATGGCATTAAAGCATGGGATGATGAAGCGCACCATCACCGTGGCATTAATCAGTCCTATATGACCTATTATCAAGTTGCTTTAAACTTTTTAAATCTATTAAAATCAGGTGCTAATAGTAGGATTAATTTTAATACAGACCCTGTAAGAAAATGTAATACTAACTGGCCTTATTCAACAAATTGGGCAGGCGGTATTGCTTTAAATTTATATTCAAGTTATGCTATTAATACTGCTGGAAGTAATTATACTAACGGCTATTATCCAAATATACAATTATCATTAGTATCCGGTAAATCAGCTACTGGTTATCCTAGTGTAAATTTAACAATAGTAAATAATGTTATAGCAGGTGTTGAAGTAGTAACCCCTGGTATTGGTTTAGATGTTACTACTATAATGGGAATTAATAATGCATTGCTTCCATCAAATTCTGGTTTATTAACAGGCAGCGGGTTTACAATTACCCCTGGCAATATGGTAAAAGCATCTAGTGGTTATGCTGGTCAACAAATTTTAAAACGAGTAAGTTTTACAGCTGGCTCTACTGTTATTACTATATATGATCCATGGTGGAATGGTGGTCATTATGGTGAAGCTGGTGGTCCATTTAGTACGCCTAGTGATAGCAATTATATTGATTATCCACAAATCGTAGGTAGCAGTAATGCGCCTGTAGCCATTACCAGTAACAATGGGTTTTCTGGAACAGGCTTTATTAATCTCAATATATTAACTATACTGACTGTTAATACAGGAACAATAAATGTAGGTGATATAATTAATGGGACTGGTGTAACTCAAACCACCATTACATCAATTGTTAGCCCTCAATTTTATCCTATATTACAAGGCAGTGTAGGCATAGCGCCAAATACACGAATATTATCGGCCACAACAGGCGGCGCTGCAAGAAACAGTACGTGGGGTCCTGAATTAGGCACTATGCAGCTGTATTTAAATAAACCAACATTAACGAATAGTGTAATAGATACCACACAGCTTGTGGTTGGCAATTACTATCGAGTTGGCTACATTGGTACAGATAACTGGGATCATATTGGTACTCGTTGGCACCCTAATGATTCAATGGCATATCATTCAGCTGATCCAAATGTAACCAATGCAGATGGTACACTCAATATATTTGAATATATAGAAATAGATGTATCACCAATGATTATTAATGGTGGAACAGGATATTCTTATGGCTTAGATAAAAACTCATCTAAAGCTGTAATAGGTCAAACAAACCTAGTAACAAATAATGTTATAATTGATATAGTTACTTGGTGTGTAGTGTCATCAAGTGGTAGCATATTTAGATGTCGATTATTTAATTTTTTAACTGAATTAAAAATTGGGACTAGCTACACTATTGATTTGACAAATTCAAATTCAGGTGGCAGTGGGAGTGGGTTTAGTTTTTGTTATGGCGTGCAGTTAAATAATGCTGGATCTGGGTATGATGATGGCAATTACTCTGCAGCACTTTATGCTAATGGCGTTAAAACTAATGTATCTGCATTAATTACTGTATTAGGTGGAATTGTTTATGCAATTACCATTCTATCAGGTACTAGCTCGTTTGTAATGAACCAAACCTATACTGTTGCATTGGGTGCTTTAAACATGCCTGGTAATACGTCAGGTACTGGTTTCTTATTAACTTACATTGGACCATTCTTTGCATTAAACGCTAATAATTATCCGATATACATTGGTATGCCATTTCAATGTACCGCTATAGGAAATGGTAGTGGCACAGTCACTTCATTTACACCTAATACAGCTGGTGATGCTGATTACTATGCAGAATATGCACCTTATAGCACACTAGATTATTGGGGACTTGATGATGATGGCTATCCTACTAAATCACCACCTAATCCCAATATAGTCGCCATTACACTATTGTCAAGATTAGCGCCTTATGATGGTAGTTTTTTTGGGTTTACCACTATTTGGACACCGCCTTATATTCCTATTGGAAACTATATACTTTCTTATGAGGGCGTAGGGAATTGTAGAATAGTAGACCCATTAAACGGTATTACTGTTTATCCTTATACATTGTTATCTACAACTACTGTAAATAACATTACTAAAAAAGTATATTACATTGATACAAGTTCTAAACTACATGGTCAGGATTTAAATCCAACAAGACCTGTATTTTCTATATTAGATCCCCCATCTTTTGGCATAGCTAATGGCGGCGTTGGGTATACTACTACAAGTAATGTGCCTATTTCATTAGCCAACTGCAATAACTATGCGCCTATAGAAGGCGGTGGAAACGCGGTTACATGGCCATTCTATATTAATATAGTCGCTGTAAATGGCAGTATTACCTCAATTACTTATGCATCAGGTGGCGGTCAAAATCCAGATGGGACGTATTGTGTAAATGGTAATATTAGTTTTAATATACCAGGTGGCTACAATGGATCTGGTTTTACTTTAAATCCTTTTCAAGTAACTACACCTTCTGGTATATATATAGGTATTTCTAATGTAGACCCTTATAAAACAGGAAACTATGTTAAAAATATAAAGCTATATGAACAACGTTTTGATAGCTGTATGTATGTGCCTGTTAGTAACTTGATATATAAAAAACTATATCAAATAGAATCATTAGGCACTACTACACAAGCAGAATGGGTATCTGTTGGATTAAAACCATTAGTAACTGCTGTAGTAGGTACTACATTTATATCTAATGGGCATACGTTAAGCAGTACTGGTGTAGTGAGTGAAATATTCTATCCTCAATTTATAGATCGGTTAAAAGATTTTAAATGTATTCGGTTCTTAGAATGGGGTGGTGCAAATAAACTAACAATTGGAACACAGTTACAAAACAACATTGCACAGATACCAAAAATGACACATATAGCTTTTGGTAGTAATGGCAATGCAGTACCACCAGAATTAATGGCTAATTTTTGTAATTTAATACAAAGAGATTGTTGGATGCCAGTAGTTTGTTGGTCGTCTGATAGAAAAGCTTTTTATGAGCATTTAGCTAAAATATATTATACCGTATTAGATCCTAATTTAAGACTATATCTTGAGTTTGGTAATGAGGCATGGAACTCTGGTTTTCCAACATATAAGTGGTTGAGTAATGCTTTATATGGGCTATATTTATATAAGGCACTAAATATAGCACCAGATAATGGTGCGCCTGGTTATGCCATGTACCCTATTTATTCAATGCTCGTATTTAATACATTTGAAAATGTATTTTCAGGTGATAAATATTTGCATCCTACTCGTTTATATGATCCAATTAAAAAACGCCCTAGACGTTTAAATAGATGCTGCGCTGCTCAAATGACCAACATATCAAATGTATCATCTTTCTTTTATGGTGCATCTTTTTTTGTTGATAGCTTGTATAATATTCCTTATGATTGTATTGCTTCTGCAGGGTATTACCAAGAAAACGTAGGTGTAGCAGAATATGATGCCTTTTCACAAACAAGAGGCATCTATAATGGCAATAATAACATGACATTTGATGATGTTAATTTGGTGTATAATACCCCTACACCTACTGTGTCATTAATGAATGGCTATAACTTTTCTATGAATGATGCAAATAGCATAGTAGGGTATATTGGTGGTCAGACTGTATTATTATCAGTACTAAGCGGACACGATTATACACCAGGTACTTATACCAATATTCAATTATTATATAATGGAAATCCTCCTAATCCATGTCCTCTTGTAACTATGGTTGTTGGTAATACAGGTGCAGTTACATCAATAACAGTTACTGCAAATCAAAGTGCTTTAGTATATGGTCTGACATATACAGTAAATGACAATACTGCCACATCATCTGCAACAAGTATGCACGCTGGCACAAGATACACTATTGCATCAATAGGAACAACAGACTTTACTGCATATGGTGCATCAGCAAATACTGTAGGATTAGTTTTTACTGCTACTGCTCAAGGTACAGGTACAGGTACAGTAAGTGCTGGCGTATTAGGTCTTACTGGTGGTGGATTTTCATGTAAGTGTATTGGCTCAAGACTTGGTTATGATTCTGACGGCGTTCCATTTAATCCAACTTATTGTTATTATGAAGGTGGGTTTGCTACATTGTTAAGTTATAATTCATCTACGCCATCAGCACCAACACAATGGTTTGTACAAAGTAATTATCTAACACATGTACAAATATGTTGTGAATTAGATGTTCCTGCAAGTAATTTGTATAATCTTAATAAACTAGATGGCATAGAGTATCAAATGGTTATTCAACAAACCAATTGGGTACAAAATGTTATGATGTGGTTAAATGGTGTAAGTAATGTAACATTTACCATTATTGATGGCGGTGTAGGTAATGCAGCTTTATTACAAACACAATCAACATATCCACCTTGTGGATGGTACAATAATTTATCAACAAATAGTTCTCCATACTTTATAGGAAAAGAACTAGCAGTACTACCTAGCAGTATCATTAGTGGTACTGTACCTACTACTCCGCTGTATGTTTCAACAGTAGTAGATCCTAATGGTGTAGTGACTGCAATTAACTATATAGGTGGAGGAGCCAATATGGATACCACTACTACCTTTATAATTCCCGATTGGGGTGGTGGTTATGGTGTTGGCACTGCAACTCGTTATTTTAAAGTTACAAATGGCGGTAGCGGTTATGGCACTGGTCCGTATACTGGCGTTGTGTTAACTGTTAATGGTGTAGCCACCACTATCACTGCTACACTTAATACTACATCAGTGCCTACCAATAGCCCTGTTAGTAGTACTGTAACTACATTAAACATTACTAATAATGCTAATCTATTAGTTGTTGGTACTACATACAGTGGTGTAGTAACTGTTCCTGGCTTTACAGTAGTTCCATTTACATGGACTTATTTAGGTGATATGTATCGACAAGCTACTGCTAAAATAGCAACACTGACTGTCAATAAACCAGATAATGCTGTTTACAATGAGTGGCATAACACTGCAAGTAACGTTGGCACTAATGACCAATGGGGTTTATCTTACAATGATAACATTACTGATACACAATACTATGCTTTACCAAAACCACGTGCATTTCATAAAACTGCAGGCAGAATAGGGTATCCAGCATTAACATTAACTAATCATGGAACAGCATATACCAGTAAGCCACAAATATATACCAGTACTGGATGGACTTATATTAGTAATATACAAATGTACCTTAATGGTAAAATACAATTATTAGGTGGAAATACCATTCGATATTGGGATGGTAAAGAATGGAAATAAAATAATAGATTAACTCACTACTCTACGCCATTACTGGCGTAGAGTAGTGATATTTAAAGTATATCTATCATTATTACTATGGAGTTATTTTTTATTCCATCAACATCCCAACATAAGGAATACTGTCAATGTCTCGTAAAAAACGTAAAGCTAAACTATGCACTGCACAGCCAAACAGAAATAGACCTAAAAATATTAATTTTAACCAAACTAATTATGATGACTATGATGATACTCCGTATTATGCACCTGAAGTATATCAAGAAAAGGTTATTGCTAAAACAGTTGAACCTATACGTTATTTAACTAAAGCACAAGCAGAATATGCAAAAGGTATTGATTATAGCACAATTACAATTGGAGTAGGTCCAGCAGGTACTGGTAAAAGTCATATTGCATTAACTTATGCTGCAGATAAATTAAGAGATAAAGAGATTGAACGTATTTTAGTATTTAGACCTATTGTTGAAGCAGGTAGGCCATTAGGTGCTTTACCAGGTACTGCTGAAGAAAAGACAATTAAATACTTTACACCTATGTTGGATATATTGGAAAAAAGATTAGGTACTGGACCATTAAAGTTTTTTATTGAAAAGAAAAAAATAATTTTAGAAGCTACTAATTACATTAGAGGCTCTACTTTTGAAAACTGTATTGTCATTATAGATGAATGTCAAAACTATACAAAAGATGAATTAAAACTATTAGTGACTCGAATAGGCGATAACTGTAAAATGATATTTGATGGTGATGATAGTCAAATAGACATTAGTGAATATAGCAGTGGGTTAAAAGATATACTCAGAATATTTTTAACATATGGACATAGAGATCAAGTTGTATTTACACCGGATGAAGTATCGGTAATACGTTTTACTGAAGATGACATTGTGCGTAATGAAATGATAAAGAAAATATTAAAAGCTTATCGAATAAATAAAGAAGATGATTAAATAAAAATACAAAAAAAATACTGCTGCAGAGATTAATCTCTGCAGCAGTATCAATGGGATGGTTTATTCTTTACCATCCCATAATTTATCCCACCCTGGGGTGGGTTCTCTGTTGGTTTTATCGAAGATGGATTTTGCTCCATCCTTGATTTCTTGGTCACAGCTGGATGCTGTGACCAAATCCATGGATCCTTTAATCATCTCATTGATGTCAAAGCCGACATCAATGAGTTCTTTTTGACTCAACAAAGCGTCGGCAGCCCCTGCCGACGCGCGAAAAGTTCTCCAAATTCTTGGAGAGGCTGACTTGAAAACAGCAGATATCTCTGCTGGATCCAATGACAATATAGCCCATAGTTCTTTCTTCCAAGCACCGCACTGAACATCGCTGTGCACGCCGCAGTTTCCTGCGGTAAATATAACGGTGTCTTTATCTTCAGATAAAGATACCGTTATCCCCATAACGGTGAAAGGTGGAATTGATGCTAAAGGCATCAACGCGCCTTTACCATCAGTAAAAAATCCAACTTTGTGGTAAATGACGTTATCGTTTACGTCACGACTTTGTGTTGTATTTACACTAGCAGTAGTCACTGAAGCAATAGACATAGCGGCTCTTTGAAATACGTTCATTTTTATATCCTTGCTGCTCATCGCAGCATTAGTAATTCGTTAGATGATTAACGATAATCAAATAAAGATTATTCTTTATTCATATTAACTATATATATATGAAATTTATTTGAATTTATAAAATACCCTATATATACAGGCAGGTGTTTAAACACCTGCCTGTATAGTTCATTTAAAAGACTATTCTACCACCATGAATCATAAAAGACATTATAACCTTCTTCAATGCATTCTCGTGCTATTCTTATAAATTTAAGATCATCGTCTTTATCTTCGGGAGATGATACGCCAAAGAAAAACCCAGTTGTTTCTGGCAATGCATTTTCCATAACATCTTTTTCTAACTGATCCAAATCATCTAAGGTTAACTTTAAAGTTTCAGAATTAAATCTATATCCACCATTAGGTATATTAGCGGTTACTATAGAAAGATTTCCATTTATACAAACAATACCATCTCCAGATATATCATTGTTTTCATTACCTTCTAACATGCTATTGCTTATCTTTTTAAGAAATAGCTCATACATCCATCCGTGTAAGTTTGGATGTTTTCTCCAATAATAAATTTCCTCACAATCACTAGGATGATCAAATCCACAATTTGTTATATTTTCTCTTGTTTTAAACGCATACATGTCTAAGCCCATGTTGGTATTACCCCTTTAATATTGTCATTTATCCAATCAATATTTCCCAATGCAAATTCTTTAATAGTGCTTTTATACAATGCGTTTTCCATTTTTAATATCCTGTATTTTGTAAGTCAGACAAAATGCCCAATAGAGTAACTACTGTAGAATAAACAACGATAACAATACCACTGTCAATAATAGCAATAAGCGTCACTGCTATGGGATATAGCCATTTAGAGGTATGGTATTTACCTACAAACAAATGTTTTCTTAAATAAAAGATATTTAAATCTCTTATTAAGTTATATATGATTTCTTTTACAACTGGTGTTACTGCCAATAATATGGCATTAGCTGCAATACAGCTAAGTATTAAGTAGAATAAAAACTGCAACATAACAAACACCTTAAATAGCTAAATCGCCTTTAATAGGCAGATGTGAAACGTAATCAACTAGATTACAATCATCATATTTAAATTCCCAAGGGTATTCAGTTTTTGGTACTTCATTAATATGAATTTCACCAGGCAATACGGTATAAACTAATTGATTAGTGGTAGTAAGATGTAGACGTGGTAATGGATAGGGTTCTCTAGCTAACTGTTCTTTGGCTTGATCAATATGGTTTAAATAAAGATGGCAATCACCACCTGACCAAATTAAATCGCCTACTTTAAGATCAGTTACATGAGCCATTAAGTGGGTTAATAGCGCATAGAAAGCAATGTTATAAGGAACACCTATAAATACATCTGCTGACCGTTGAATGACTTTACAAGATAATTTACCATCAGCTACATAAAACTGAAATAGACAATGACAAGGCGCTAAAGCCATTATACCTAATTTTACATTTTCTTGAGGGGATATACTTTCATCAGGTAAATCTGAAGGATTCCATGCGCTTACTATTAAACGCCGACTATCTGGGTTATTTCTTATTTGATCAGTAACAATCTTAATCTGATCAATATATGTTGGACCAGCACATGAATCAAACCACCTTCTCCATTGTTCTCCGTATATGGGTCCTAAGTCACCATTTTCATCAGCCCATTTATCCCAAATATGAACATCATTATCATTGAGGTACTTTATATTAGTATCGCCTGATAACATCCATAGTAACTCATGCACTACGTTTTTCCAATAGATTTTTTTAGTAGTAACTAATGGAAACCCTTCATTCAGATTAAATCGCATGGTATAATCAAAGATAGATAAAGTACCTGTACCTGTTCTATCTCCTTTTTTAATGCCATTTGCGAGAACGTTTTTTAATAACTCTAAATACTGTTTCATATATTGCCTCTTTTACAATAAAAAAATAATGCACTAATTACGATATATCGTAATTAGTGCATAGTCATTAAAACAAATCTGAACCAATAGATGCTGGCTGAGCATTAAACTCAACTGCCAGCTTATAGTAATTTCTATCAACTGATTTTTGATGGCTAGCTAAACGTTTAGCTTGTTTAGCTTTACGTATTGTTTCTGCATTTATCTGAGTTAATGCAGTTGTTAAGCATGGTAGTTTTTGTACTACATTATCTTGTTCTTGAACAGGTATAACAGGCACAATCTGCTCATGATTGTTTTCACCATTGTTTATGATTTCAGCTACTAGCTCTGCTTTGTTATATTTCAATACATACTCCTATTGTGGTAAGTTAATGGACCATTTCAAAATAGTGATTTTTTTTTACTTCCGATACGTTTAGATTTTTTGTTAATATGGCGAACTGTGACTCATTTTTGCCTTCTGTTTAAAAGCTATTCCTACTGATACATTTTTTATGTCTGCTATGTTCTCCTTAATGATACACTCTATTATTTTGTTTATTGAACTTTATTGATACATTTGTGCTTCTTGATAAATTAATTCTCCACGATACACTTGCCTACAGTGATTATTGATTCCATTGATGCGTTTTTCTTTAATGTTTTAAAGTATCGGTTACTGACACACTGTAATTTTCTGTTTACTGACTGTTCCAGGTACACTTTATTTTAAGCAATTATTTATGCTTTGATTATTGTTGCGTTAATGTGGGATATTGCCACGCTTTAATATTTTGTTTACTTACGAACTGCGGCACGCTTTTGCTAAATGTATATTTTACAGCATTGACGCACTTATTTATAATGTTTTAGTAACGTTAAGTGATAGATTTTTATCCTTTGTTACCTTTTATTTATCGATACAATTGAGCCTTATGTATTATAATTGTTCAATGCTACACTATTTTTGTATGGTTATCTTATAAATCGATGGTACATTTTAAAATAGACAATTAGTTATGTCTTGATATGAAACCTATACTACTATTATGTATTGCACAATAATAATATAGGTTCTATTAATTTAGAATTACTGTTTTATTTGTTTAGCATGATAATCAGCAATCCACTGCTTTACACGACATGGCTCACTATGTACGATGCCGAGCTTTTCTTCACTGTACCGTGGTCTAATAGGCAGCCCTTCAAGAGTACGCCAAACATACCACAAGTCATAAAGAAATTCTTTAATCATGTAGCGCATTGCCATATTGTGGCGATGCTTATCTGACTTTCCTAAATTACGAATCGTGTAAATAGGCTCAGCACCTTTGCCAAGTGCTTTGTTCATTTTAATACACTGTTTCTTTAATTCCTCACTAGTAAGCGTTCTCTCACTTAATACAGTACCTACTTGTTTTTTGTCAGCGTTGATTTCAATGATATAGTATCCTGATTGATGTTTAGGCATATTGTTAATACGATTTTTATAATCGTAATATACTTTAGAATAAACACCTTTTCTTTTCAAAAAGCATCCCGCTAATACGCCAATCATTTTACTTTTTATCATTGGGTTATGTGATAAGCCCACTGTATGCGTTTCTTTGCCTTCTCTATTGACATAGACTTTAGGAACAAGATGATGAGATTTTCTACCTCTTCCTTCTTCTGTCAATATGTTGCCCTCATCATCATAGGTTATTACAACATCTAACCCAGCATAGCATATAATGCTAGAAGGATTATTGCATTTTGTAATATCTATTTCAGATATAATGGCGCCGCTCATTAACGTGCCACACCCATTAACGCCTTTTAACCATTGAGCCCATATTGGAAAAGATTCCAATGCATCTTCAATCGCTTTGACTTGCATCTTTTCTGCTTCAACTGCCATTTCATAGGAATTTAATAAATGCAATTCCATAATGTCTGAAATGAGTTTGCCTTTATCACCAATTTTTGTATTTTTGGTGATTTTAGCAATGCCATCAGTAATACGGTAATACTCTTCACGTATTTCATCTAACAGTTCTTTTGCTTCAGTGCTTGCTTTATCTTCACTTTGTGAAGGGTAAATGCCTAATTTGTTTCTAAACGATGCAACTATTCTATTGCCTATTTGAATTCTAAGTTGTTGCATTTGATAGTTACTACGAACAGCACAGCGCAACATGCGCTGCTTTTTTTCTGTTTCAGTTAGTGAACCTGGTACAACTGTATTTTCAGTAATCATTTATTTTACCTTTAATGGATTAATCACACCATTCCAATAACGGAATGGTGTGATGCTATTAAGCAGTGTTTAAGCAGGCAGTTGCATCTCACAATCATCAGAAATGCTATGCATTAGCATACTAATCTCATTGTTTATTGTATCGATGCCATCATCCAGTTTAACAGTGGATGGTTCAATGCCAATCCCAATATCCATTATGGTAGATGACTCACTTACTACTTCACCTAACACAAAGTTATCAGTCAAGATATTTACAGGAGCCATACCATGATTGTGTACTCCAAATGCACCATCATATACACTTGCTGTAACCACACCATCGCTTTCCAACATTACTCGTGGTTCTTCATAAGTAACTTTTGGTTTATATGGCAACACATCAATGCCAATTTCATAAACATCAATGTCGTAACGTCTAAAGTCATCATTGCCAGGCACAGATGAAGATATTTCTTTAACTCTAATGATGTTTCTTGTATTAACAGGAAAACAGAAATAAGGCATTTGATCATCAGTTGTTACTATTAATAATCTTATACCTTTATTACCATGATAACTACAGAACCAACGGTAATCTGTTAAAGCACCATTTACTTCCTCACTCAAGGCATAAGTTTTATTTCCTTCAGTGAGCATTGTGCCCGTTAACTCATTAATGCTAACGGGTTTAAGACGCAAATTCTTTTTAGTGCTGTTTAGCCAAATATCTTTTTGTAATTCACGCTTAGAGATTCCGTGTTTGTACAAAAATGATCTGTATGATGATTCTTTATGAATATCATGCAGCGTTTGACCGCCATAACTTTCTGGCGGAATATAAGAGGCTACAGGCTCACCCGTTTGCGGCGTTAGAAACTCTTTTGTCCAAGGATGTGTTTTCTCCAACATAGACCATAATATGCTATGATCGTTAATTGGAACTGACACAAACTTGTTTAAACTTTCCACCCAGCTTTTAATTAGGTATGCTGCTCGTACCTCTGATGGTTTAGGTTTAACTTTTGATTTTCTTACAGCAGGCGTTGCTACTGGGGTTTCCCATTTTACTATAAATAGCAAATCCCCATCAGATACATTTACTTGTGCCGTGTACTGCTTGCCTAAAGCAGCACCAAAGGTTTTTACAGAAACTGGCCTAATCACCATATCTTCTGACACTAGCACTTGGCGATAGGAAGTAGCACCAATTTCGCCATTTTTAATAGATACATCTTTTTTAACACTTGTCATGACTTTACCTTTTTGGTTAATTTATATTGGGGGTTTTTGCTGCATAATAAATGCATCACTATTATTAAAATAGTGATGCCAAAATTACTTATATGTTAAACTTCTTCTTCATTTACTGGATAGGCGTTTATATTTGATAGCACTAAATCATAAGTGTCTATCGAATGGTTTTCTTCCAATGTTTTCCCTACGTAAGTAAATGCCTGTGGATTAGCACAATGCCCAAATTTAGGTGGATTTGGTGAATTAGCATTTTGATCTTCTGTATTAACAAACCTTTGACCTTGAAACTTACAGGCTGAAAAGATTTGAACAAACCCAAGATCACCGCTACGTGGTGCACCAAAGGTTAAAAAATTCATGGGCAATCGTTTATACAGATTTGACATTATAATAACTGGCACTAACGCACCAGCATACCCCCAACCAGAAAATACCACTACTTCAATACCTTCATCTATAATGCGAATCAGCATTGATTCAAGTTGATCTTTTATCATGGCATACCAATCCGCAAGTGCAGCTGATACTTTCATTGGGTAATCTACGTTATCAATTGTAAAATCGACTAATTCCATAAACTTAGAATAAGGCACATCACCATCATCATTTTTAATGCCAATAACAATGTATTGAACATTATCAAT